>Ga0222658_1001126_pt1 | contig 12320 bp, 10 predicted proteins | sample AntAcemetagen476_FD_179830 | JGI IMG/M metagenome (GOLD analysis project Ga0222658, IMG submission 179830) | Saline water microbial communities from Ace Lake, Antarctica - #476 | ecosystem: Environmental > Aquatic > Non-marine Saline and Alkaline > Saline | place: Antarctica: Ace Lake... | reverse complement strand
GAATTCATCTAATTCCTTGCAATGACAGTTGTAATCCACTTCGCTATTAGAATTTAATCTTTACATCGCTACTTGGAATTCTATATATAGAATCATCCAAAAAATTTATAATCAAATATACATTAATATTAGATTGAGAGCTTAAAGAATGCAACCACCTTTTTTCTAGTTCAATACTTCCATTTGCAGGAATCTCTAAGGCCTTGTTTATTCCAGCGGCTAGAATCTCGCCATTAAAATTAGAAAGCGCAACAACAAATACAGGGTCAACAATTGTATAAATACTTGAATTAAAAACTGTATAACTTACAATAGCAGATTTTCCATTATTTACTATATTTAAATCAGAAAAAGATATTGCATTTTGCATGTCTTTGGCGCGATTGAGTTTTTCTTGGTCTTTTATTCTATTCCAACTTGAATTAACAATTTCAAATTTTGGCGCAGAAGGCAAACCATTTACACTCACTCCAAAACTTGTTAAGGCCTGCTTTTGCGAAGGAAGTATAAACCCTTTTTTAAGTTCTGTTTCTCCTCCTAGATAACTGAATTTATAATCTATTTCCAAAAACCAATTAATATTTGGGTTCTCAACAATAGCAACAAAATCAGCAGATTTTACAGTTAAGTTTGAATTTGATATTTCGGAAGAGCTTGGCACTACATCTGATGTAACAATTATAAGTGGTTTTGGTGATTGCTTCTGGTGAATTTCAAAAACAGGAGATCTCTGGAGCGCTAAATCTGTATACAAATAATTTTGATTTGGCTCTAGAAAAACAATTTTTACAACTAAAAAAATCAGGCATATCCAAACAATGGCGCTTATGCCAATAAGCACTCCAATTAAAATTTTATAAAACAAGTATTTATTTTCTGTGTACCAAAAACCAAACTTTAATCGTCTATTTACGCTTGGATCTTGATATTGTTGTATAACCATATTGCGAAATTTGAGAATTTAGGTAAGAATTGTCATCCCGACCGAAGTGAATCGTTGTACTCAACGATGAAGCCGAGAATACTCGGCATAAACTGCGTGGAGGGATCTCTTTTGAAAAGCAAAGAGATTCCTCCACTCGTGAGTACACTCGGTCGGAATGACAATATCCACCAACATTTTACCACATTTCCGTCATTTTTCCCATTATGTTATAATAACATCATAATAATTTTATATAAACCATATGCCTCCACTAGAATCTACTAGAGATATTATGTATTTAGCAATATCCATCTCAATTGTTGGAATTGCTTTTTTTGTTTGCTGGTCTTTGTATTATTTTGCACAATCCTTACGCGATATTAGAATTATGACAAAGGATACACGCCAAAGAGTTGAATCGTTTTGGGAAGTAATTGAATTATTGCGCGAAAAATTACAAGTTGGTGGCGCTGTATTCAAGGTTGCAGCAACTGGAATAAAAGAGCTTGCTGAACATATGAAATCTTTTTCTGAGGATGAGAAAAAATCGAAAAAAAAGAAATAACTATAGTATCCAAATTTAACTCTCATTTTTTATAATTGTTACATGGTTACATTGTTACATGAATTTTTTGATTTATAACATCACCTCAACAACCATGTAACCATTTAGCAATTTAACCATATTTGTTATAAATAAAAATAAGTGTGGCCAACAAACAATCTATATAAATCCACACTCGCTTTTTTAATTTTGTTTTGATAATATAAAACATACTCATAATCTCGTAATTCGAAACTCAACTATGTCATTTGTCCACCTACATTGCCATTCCCACTATTCATTATTAGACGGTCTACCAAAGATCGATGAGATGATTGCATACGCAAAGGAGCAAAACTCCCCTGCTTTAGCTTTGACTGATCATGGTGTAATGTATGGTGCTTTAGAATTTTATCAAAAAGCAAAAAAGGCTGGAATAAAACCAATTGTTGGAATAGAGGCATACATGGCACAAGGTTCTCGCAAAGAGAAAAAAACTGGAGAGCGACCTTTTCACCAATTGCTTTTAGCAAAAAATCTTACAGGATATAAAAACTTAATGAAGCTATCCTCACTCGCCTACTTAGAAGGATTCTATTATAAACCTAGAATAGACAAAGAATTACTTGAACAATATAGCGAAGGAATTATTGGGTGCTCAGGATGTATACAAGGCGAAATCCCTCAAGCAATTGTAAATGGAAATGAGCAACAAGCAATTGAACTTACAAAACAGTATCAAAAAATATTTGGAGCTGATAATTTTTATTTAGAAGTGCAACCACACGAAACAATTGAAAAACAAATAAAAATCAATAAAGCTTTATTCGAGATAGGTAAAGAACTTAATATCCCAATAGTTGGAACATGTGATTCGCATTATATAAAACCTGATGACGCTGAAGCGCAGGATATTTTAGTTTGTGTTCAAACAGGTAGAACAGTTAATGATGAAAATAGATTTAAAATGACTGACATTGATTTATCAATGAAAACCGAAAAGCAAATGAGAACATTTTTTTCAGACCATGAAGAAGTTATTGATGAAACAGTAAAACTTGCATCCAAGTGCGACTTAGAAATTGAATTAGGTAATTTCTATTTCCCAATATTTGAGCCCCCAAAAGGATTAACCGCTGACGAGCATCTAAAGAATCTTGCGTATAAAGGTTTAGAAGAAAAATTTCCAAAACCTCCTGAAGGATATAAAGAGCGAATTGATTATGAACTAGATGTGGTTAAAACAAAAAAGTATGCAACATATTTTTTAATTTATGCTGATTTTGGAAACTGGTCTCGCTCAAATGGAATTGTAACTACAGTAAGAGGCTCAGCAGCAGGTTCTTTAGTGTCTTACTTAATTGGAATTACAACTGTTGATCCAATGACATTTCATTTGCCATTTGAGAGATTTTTAAATCCAATGCGCCCATCTGCTCCTGATATTGATATGGACTTTGCTGATAACCGTCGAAGCGAAGTAATTGATTATGTACGCGAAAAATACGGCGCAAATAAAGTAGCTCAAATTTGTACTTTTGGAACAATGCAGGCACGAGGATCTGTCCGTGATGTTGGACGCGCCCTTGGATATCCTTATCCATTTTGCGATAGGATAGCAAAGCTAATTCCACAAGGAAAACAAGGCTTTCCAATGACAATTGCTAAAGCCCTTAAAGAAACACCAGAATTAGCCGAAGTATACAAATCAGAACCCGAAGCAAAAAGACTTTTAGATATGGCTCAAAAAATGGAAGGATCGGCTAGACATGCTTCTGTTCATGCGGCTGGTGTTGTTATTGCGCCAACAGAATTAACCGATTTCACCCCCCTACAAGTTGAATCTGGCGAAGGAAATAATATTATTACTCAATATGAAATGCATGCAGTTGAAGATTCTGGTTTGGTTAAAATGGATTTTTTGGGAATTAGAAACTTATCTATTTTAGGTAATGCTGTTGACTTAGTAAAACAAACCAAGGATATTGATATTGATATAAATAATCTTGCTCTTGATGATGCAAAAACTTTTGATTTGCTTGCTCGTGGACAAACAATGGGAATGTTTCAACTTGGAGGTGCTGGAATGACAAGATATCTTATTGAATTAAAGCCAACTAAAGTTACAGACATAATGGCAATGGTTGCCTTATTTAGGCCTGGACCAATGGAGGCAATCCCAGAATTTATAAAAAGAAAGCACGATCCTTCGCAGATTGAATATTTAGATCCTCGCATGGAAAAATTTTTAAAAGATTCTTACGGGATAATCACCTATCAAGATGATATTTTATATATATCAATTGAAATTGCTGGATACAATTGGGAAGAAGCAGATAAACTTAGAAAAGCAATGGGTAAAAAAATTCCCGAAGAAATGGCAGCTCAAAAAAACAAATTTATTGATGGATGCCAAACCCATGGCAAAATAACAAAAGAAAAAGCAGATATAATTTGGAAATTAATTGAGCCATTTGCTGCTTATGGATTTGGCCGAGCACATGCTGCATCTTATGGATTAGTTGCATATCAAACAGCTTTTATGAAAGCCAACTATCCTTCGGAATTTATGGCTGCTTTAATGAGTGCTGAGTCAGATGATATTGAAAAAGTTGGGCATGCTGTTGATGAATGCGAAGCAATAGGAATAGATGTTTTACCCCCTGATGTGAATGAAAGTTTTGCTGATTTTACTGTTATAGATGATAAAACTATTCGCTTTGGATTAAGCGCTATTAAAAATATTGGGCCTAATATTATTCAAGAAATTATCAATGAAAGAAAAAAAAGTGATAAATTTAAAGATATAGCTAGTTTTTTAGAAAGAGTTACTGATAAAGATTTAAATCGAAAATCAATTGAAGCATTTACAAAATCGGGCAGTTTGGATAGTTTAGGTAAAAGACATACTTTGTTTCAAAATATTGAAAAATTAATTGCGTATGCAAAAGAATCGCACGAAGCAAGTAGCAGAAACCAATCGTCCCTTTTTGGAGGAGAGGATGGAACATCTCAAGAACTCCAGCTTCAAGAAGCTCCTGAAAACGAAGAAGAATCTTTAAATTGGGAAAAAGAGCTTTTGGGATTATATATTTCGGGCCATCCTTTAGATAAATACAAAGAAGCATTATCCTCGGGATCGCGACAGATTAATTCTCTTAAACCTGGAATACCAAAAATTACAATATTCGCGCTTATAAAAGAAGCAAAAGAAATCACAACAAAAAAGGGTGATTTAATGTCATTTGTTACTTTAGAAGATTTAACTGGAACTATTGAGGCAATTGTATTCCCTAAAACATACGCCAAACAAAAAGAAATGATCCAAGCAAATCAACTTGCGCAAATTACAGGAAAAACTGACGAGCGAAACGGAAAAATTCAAATTATCTGCGAAACTATTCAACCCTTACAACTAGATGCTATTGAGCAAGCAAAAAAAACAAATCCAGCACAAGTAAAAGATAGATCGGAAATGATTCAAGCCTCTAGATTAGAAATTTATATACAACCAAATCCACCCCAAGAACAACTTGCCCAAATAAAAGAAATATTGTACAATGCCCAAGGTACAACTCCTGTATTTTTACATATTAATGGCACCAAAAAAATGCGTCTTCCTCTAGCAGTTAACATAGAAAATGGACTAGAAGACGAATTAAAAAAATTAATTGGTGAGGATGCAGTAAAGTTGATTTAGGATGACAATTACATATGAACTTTGTAGAAAAAACTCAAAAAAAAGTTGAGAAGTCAAAGAAAAAACTTGCAAAAACAATTGAGCTTAAGAGCTATAAAAAACTTGCAATAAATTTTTTGATTCTCTCAATTAATCTAATAATCATAATAATCTATTTTTCGTTTTCCGAAGCAAAGGTTGTTATCTCTCCAGTAAAAGAAGATATTACTCAATCAATTGAACTTCCTATTCTATCGAATGAAGAAAAATCAGAAGCCGGAGCATTGTCAATTCCAGGACAAGTTCAAGATATTGAAGTTAAAACATCACAGACCTTTGAAATTGCATCTGAAACAGAATCAGATGCAACAGCAACTGGAAAACTTGTTATATACAACACAACTCCAAGCCGCGCCCAAACATTTGTAAAAAATACTAGGTTTAAAAATATTAACAACATTGAATTAAAAATTACAAAACAAATTACAATTGCGGCAGGTAGCGAAGTTGTTGTAGATGCTTTTGCTTCTAAAATAGGCGCCGATGGAAATGTTTCGGATGGAAGATTCCAAGTTGTAGCACTACCATATTTAAAAGATAAAATTTACGCAGAAATTGAAACTCCTTTTACTGGTGGAATAATTACTTCCAAAACAATGACAATTGAATCGTATAATAATGCAAAACAAGAAATTGAAAACAAACTTGCTGATATTGCTTGGGAAACATTTTCCAAAAGCTCAAATTCAACAAAGCGTGAAAATATGACAATTGAGGTTACGTCTCTTAAATCCTCAGCAAATCCAGGCGATATTAATATAGAAAACTTTATTATCAATGCAGAGGGTACAGCTAGTGTTTTCTCTTATGATGATAATCGCGCAAAGGAAATTATCAAACAGCAGCTTATCAAACGTATTCCTGCCAACATGGTTCTCTCAGAATTTGACGAAAACAGTTATTCTGCTGAACTTGATTCCGTAGAAAAAAGAGTTAAACTTTCTATTACTGGTTCAATGCAGCCAAAAATTTCAGAATTTGTGCTTAATAAAGATGAAATTATTGGAATGAACAAAGAAGAAGTTAAAGAATATTTTACAAAAATTACAGGCATCGAAGATGTTCAAATTAAATTCTCTCCTTTCTGGGTACGGAGCGTGCCAAATTTGAAGGATCATATTGAAATAGAGATAAAAAGATAAAAAATATAAAATTTTGAAAATGAAAAAGGCCGCTCCAGGAATATCCCAGATTGGCCTTTTTGTGTTAAGCGCTTGAATTGCGCTCTTGTGTGTTTGATCAAACTCCTAGGCAGCTGCACTTGCAGCAAGGCAACGAACAGTTTGGAAAACTCCTGTTATGCATCCAAATATCTGGTTGCTGACGTCGCCATTCTTCACCTTTGTGCCAAGCACCGACCTTGGAACAGAGAAAGCAAATACTTGGCGTCCGTCTTCCTGTGTATGCGGAGAATCAACAAGTATTGAATCCGGAAAAATGACCTTCTTCAGATAATCAGCAACAAGTTCGACCAAATCCCCTTCTCCAGGATCTGAAACAATTTCCACACGAACTTGGCCATTGTGGTTATCGCAGACCCTAACTTCTACCGAACTCGCACATACGGATTCGCCCCTCGTGTACTCTATGACACGAGAGATATTAGTACCGTCAACAGCATCTGCCATTACTTTACTTCCCTCTCTTAGAGAATAAAAAAACACGTGAAACGAGCAAATATGCTATACACATACTACAACACCTTTTAGTATTATGTCAACTAATTGTAATGCTTGACAATACTGCAAAATCACACGTACAATACATATAAATAAAGTGTTTGCCTATTCGGCAAAAACTTGGATGGAACCACGGACTCCCCGCCCAAAGCGGGTTCTAAGGGCAAGTAATTGCACAAAGAAAAACAAGAGCTCGTTCCAAGGTTATGTGATATAATTATTATCATTAATCTTGGAACGAGTTTTTTAAATAAATTAATTTAAATGATATGTCAAACACAATAGAAACCCTAAGACACAGCGCAGCTCACCTAATGGCAGCTGCAATTCAATCACTTTATTCAAAAGCCAAATTTGGTGTTGGCCCCTCGGTTGAGGATGGCTTTTATTATGATGTGGAGCTAGATGACCAGCTTACACCACAAAACCTCAAAAAGATTGAAAAGGAAATGATAAAACTCCAAAAACAGAATCTTGAATTCAAAAAAGAGGAAATGGATATTGATGATGCTATTAAACTATTCACAAAACTCAAACAAGATTACAAAGTAGAACTCCTCAAGGACATAAAAAAACACGGCACAACTGAAGCTAGTGAAATATACGGTGATGAGGACAAAGTTTCAAATGACAAGGTTCAAGTTTCAAGTGTTAGTATTTATAGGACTGGTGAGTTTGTTGATTTATGTCGAGGCCCGCATGTTGATTCTACAAAAGATGTAAAAGTTTTCAAGCTTACTAAACTCGCAGGCGCATACTGGCGTGGAGATGAAAAAAACACAATGCTTACCCGCATCTATGGAACTGCTTTTGAGGACAAAAAATCTCTTGCCGATTATATGCACATGCTAGAAGAAGCCGAGAAAAGAGACCACAAAAAACTTGGAAAACAACTAGATTTATATAGTTTTCATGACGAAGCTCCTGGGTCGCCTTTTTTTCATGATAAAGGAATGCAAATTCTAAATACTCTTATTGATTTATGGCGAAAAAAGCACAGGGAGAGGGGTTATCAAGAAGTTAAAACTCCTGCTATTTTAAAACGAAAATTATGGGAGCAATCGGGACATTGGAAACTATACAAGGATGACATGTACACAACCATAATTGATGATGAGGATTATGCTATTAAACCAATGAACTGCCCTGGTGGAATGTTAATTTATAACGAATCAAAACATTCTTACAAAGAGCTTCCTTTGCGTGTTGCAGAATTAGGACATGTACACCGCCACGAACTTTCGGGTGTTTTAAACGGCTTATTCCGCGTTAGATCTTTTACTCAAGATGATGCGCATATTTTCTGCACCCCTAAACAACTTGAAGATGAAATTATTGATGTTATAAAACTTATCCAAGAAATATTTTCTGAATTTGGATTTAAAGATTATAGATACACTCTTTCTGTTCGTGGTGATAAAAAGAAAGAAAAATATCTTGGAACTGATAAAGAATGGAAATGGGCACAAGACTCAATTTTAAATGCAGCAAAAAAGCTTAAAATAAAATGCGATGTCGAAGAAGGCGAAGCAAAATTTTATGGCCCAAGCTTTGATGTAATGATAAAAGACGCAATTGGCAGAGAATGGCAAACAAGTACAATTCAATTAGACTTTAATCTGCCTTCTAGATTTGATATTACTTATGTCGGAGAGGATGGAAAAGACCATACTCCATACATCCTCCACAGAGTAATATACGGATCACTTGAACGATTCCTTGGAATTTTAGTTGAGCACTACGCAGGCGCGTTCCCTGCTTGGCTCTCCCCTATTCAAATTGCTTTGCTTCCAGTTAGCACAGAAAAACATTTAGATTATTCAAAAAAACTTGCAGATGAATTCCGCGAAAAAAATGTTCGTGTTTGGGTTGATGATTCTAATGAAAGTGTTGGCAAAAAGATTCGCATCTCTGAGAAGCAGAAGATTCCGTACATTCTCGTTATTGGCGATAAAGAAATGGATGGAGATAAACTTGCTGTTAGGGAGCAGGGGTCTGGGGATACTAAGGATATGGGAATTGATGAGTTGGTTAGGAAATTAGAGAGATAATATTAAACGGCTACTTTAAAGCAATTATTTAAATTCCATCCAAATCTTTAAAAAATCAATAATGATAAAAAAATGAAATGTCCGCATAAGGTTAAACCGATTTATAAAGAAACAAAAAATAAGCTGTAATAACAAAATATGGCAAACAATTATACGCCCAAAAAACTACCAATAACAGATTTAAAATGGGAATCATTCGTGCATCTTATAGGAAAAGCAAATGCTGAGATTGCACGGTTTGATGGATTATTGCAGACAATTCCAAATCCATCTGTACTATTAAGTCCCCTAACTACCAATGAAGCTGTTTTATCATCTCGTATTGAGGGCACACAAGCAACTTTAAAAGAAGTACTAGAATTTGAGGCAAATCCGCAAAAAGAAACAAAAAAATACGAAGAGATTCAAGAGGTGATAAATTATCGCAAGGCTTTACAGAGCGCCATTGATGAAATGAAAGAATTTTCACTATCAACTCGTATTATAAAAAAGGCTCATAAAGTTTTATTGCAAGGAGTGAGAGGTGAAAATCAAGATAGAGGGAATTTTCGACGTCAACAAGTTTTTATTGGGAAACCCGGCGCAAAAATTGAGCAGGCAACCTATATTCCTCCAACTCCAGAAAAAATCAACGACTTAATTTCGAACCTAGAACATTATATTCATAGTGAAGAAAAGGACATATTGGTTCAATTGGCAATCATTCATGCTCAATTTGAGATAATTCATCCTTTTGTGGATGGTAATGGCAGGGTAGGAAGAATGTTAATGCCATTATTTTTGTATTTTAAAAAAAATATTAGCTACCCTTCATTTTATTTAAGTGAATATCTTGAATCTCATAGAGATGAATACTATAAAGCATTGCTCGATGTTTCACAGGAACAAAATTGGGATGGCTGGATTATTTTTTTTCTTCAAGCAATAATTGAACAATCTAAAAAAAACATAACGAAAGCTAAAGAAATAATCTCACTTTATGAACAAAAAAAACAAAGAATAACAGACTTAACAAAATCGCAATTCAGTATCAAAATTTTAGATGCTCTTTTTGTAATGCCTATTTTTCAAAGTCAAGATTTTATTAAATTTTCCAAGATACCAAAAGCAAGTGCTTTTAGATATATTAACGTATTAGAAAAAAACGGTGTAATATCATCAGACAAAAAAAGAAAAAATAAACTATATTTCTTTGACAAGTTGTTAAACATAGTAAAATAGTTGAATAAAACTAAAATAACGATACTATCAAACTATATTGTATCGTTGATGAGACTATTAGATTTTATAGTCTCATATTTCTATATATATGAGACTATAAAATTGGGAACAAAACAATATGCAACAAATCCAAAAAACAGTTATAAAAAAGGAAGGCAAATATCTAAAAAAATTTCTAAACGAACATTTTGTATACGAAGCAAATGCCCTCTACTTTGCAATGGTTAAACTACATGATCAAGACAAGATTGAAAATAAAAATCAAGACGAGATAAATATGGCACTAGAAAGTTTTCTTTTTCATGGAAGAAACTTAATAGAATTTTTTTATTATAAGAATGATGCTGAAAATTATTCAAGAGCATTTCATTTTATAGAAAAAGACGAATGGCTAAAAATAAGGCCAAAAAAAACAAAACAAATTTCAGAAGTACAGGATCGCTCAAATAAAGAAATAGTTCATTTGACTTATGACAGAATAGCAGGAAGTCCTCCAGAAAAAAATTGGAATTGTTCTAACACTTTTGGTGATTTTCTTGAAATTATAAAAATTTTCTTAAATCAATTACCGAAAAAATATTATGAGGACAAAATTATTAATTTAAAAAATAATATTAATGAAGTAAAAAATATTAAATAAATAATCTTACAAAAAATTAAACACCAACTTCCAGCCAGAAATCAACCCCATAACTATGCCCTACCCAACAACCATAATCATCCCAATCATAACCCTTGCAATAGGCGCAATAATTGGATATGCAGTAGCAAAACATCAATACAAAAAAGTTGGTGCAAACGAGAAACAAAAAAAGGATAATCTAAAAAAACTAGAAAAATACATAACAGAAAACAGCCCAGGCATACGCCAGGCAGGTAGAATAACCAACAATGATGTTGAGAAGATTTTGGGTGTAGGAAATACAACAGCATGGCGGTATTTGGATGAACTAGAAAAACAAGGCAAAATAAAACAACAAGGAAAAGAGGGAAAATATACATATTACGAGAAAATCTAACGTTCCACCCCCTATGGAACGTTAAAAAAACGACGACCCCGTCGGATGATCCGAGGAGGTCGTCAATACGTTGGTCGTGCATCCGTACTTAGTCGATCATTTTCTTTCCAATACCACCCAACCCTAAGGCAGAGATGATGAAGCCGAAGTTGTACCAGGCGCCGTTGTTGTGCACCTCATAGATGCTTATGTTGTCCTTGAACAACGAGACGCACAATGTTATGGGCGAGATAGTGCCGTGCAAGAAACCCAACCAGAAACCTGCGATGTTTCCGTCCGGATCGGCGGTATCAACAAACATGTTAGGACCTCCAACACCGCCATCCAAGAAGGCAAAAATAGCCGCAATAGGACGGGACAAAAGCAACAACAGTGTAGCAAGCACTGTCACAACCATCAAAATGCTAGCTATCCGTTTGTTTTTCATCACCATTCCTCCAGAAATGAGCTTCCACGAATCCTCGTGGGAGGGCATCTCGATATTTGAGATAACTATACAAATTAGCACAAAAAGTGCTGATTTGTCAATAGCAACGTTCTAAAAAATAGCTATGGCAAAATATTTTTTGTTATTTTTTTGGCAAAAAAAAGGAGGAGGCTCACACACTGTGACGCCTCCCCATTCCACGAAAATAGACTTCCCGTGAATCGTGGTGCTACGAAACAAGGATTGTCTTGCTGCAGCGCCCCAAAAAATCAGACCACTAGACCGTCCCTGTCAATCGTGAGATTAAGGCCTTCGATCTGAGAAACCAGAACATTGAACGGCCTGTAAGCAAACTCAACGCCACAAAACACGATGACCTGGATGCCCTGACTGTCTCTCACCTCAGCACTGCGAACGTGCTCGGGGGTAATCTTTCCCTCAAGGAAAAGCCGAACAGCTACGCCCGGATCCACCATGAAGTGATCGTGGCTTACACCAACGATATTCTGAGCGATGGCGTCCTCTATCTGTGGACTGACAGGACAAGGGGTTCCTCCAAACGAGAAACCGATTCCGCATGGAAGACCGAGAAAGATATTCGTTCTCCAGCTACCGCCACTTACGAAACCTTTGTAGCCAAAAACATGAATGACATTGCGATCCAACACCAACACGCCTTTGTCGATTCTTTCGGATGTCAAAGTGCCCCCCCCTT
>Ga0222658_1001125_pt1 | contig 12320 bp, 15 predicted proteins | sample AntAcemetagen476_FD_179830 | JGI IMG/M metagenome (GOLD analysis project Ga0222658, IMG submission 179830) | Saline water microbial communities from Ace Lake, Antarctica - #476 | ecosystem: Environmental > Aquatic > Non-marine Saline and Alkaline > Saline | place: Antarctica: Ace Lake... | reverse complement strand
GGGTTGATCATCTGCGGTTTTATTACGCAGGGAATCAACAAAAGTAAGGGATACGAGGGAGGGTTCGCATGGGGCTTATTCCTTGGAATAATTGGTATTATTGTTGTAGCAGTGAGACCATATCATCCAGACTGGAAAAAACCGGAAGATTAAAATCTTGCTGATAGTTCCGCAAGATCCCCAGCTCGGGATATTAAATTGATCGGAGGTACGTCATGAATGAACTCATCGAGATCATAGACAAACTCGAAGAATTAAACGAGGCAGAAGCGGAGCTGATCTTGCTGACAGTAGGAGCAAAAAAGACATGTTCACTATTATTGATCCTGCACACACAGAGGGAGGCGCAGATCAGGAAGCTTGGATATCTTAATGTGCTACCAAGCAGGGGCTTGGTAACAAGATAGCTAATTAACGATTGGGGTCTCTAAATAAAAAAGGACACTTCTCTAAAAGTGCCCTTAATAATTTTTATTAAGTATTAATTTATTCAATTCTTTGATAAAGTGGTTTGAATAACCGGACCGTTAGTGTATTCATATGGTTTTGATAATACTATATCAATTCCTGAATTCCACCTACTAATGAATTTTGTTAATTCGTTGCTCCTTTTATTCTCCTTGAGATCTGATTTTCCTACCCATTTTTTTTCAATCTTCATGATTAATTCTCCTTTTTCCAACCGGAATTTAGGTGCATTCTTTCGAAGCCCTTTTGTGAAAAACTCTGAATAAGCTGTTGTACAGCATTATGAACAGCATTATCTACAGATTGCTGCACAACTCCTTCTACTAGTTGTTTAATAAAATTGTCAAACTGATTTTTGTCTAAATTTTTTGGAACCTCAGGAATATTAATTTGAGGTAAATGCAAATCTTGAAGATGTAATTCGATCTTAGGGGGAATATTTCGCAATCTTTTTACTAATACATCTTGTTTACAGACGTCAAATCTATTGAGACTTTCAACACATGCAAGTTTTTGGTTGTTCCATCGATATTCTTCCAAATCGTTTTGTATAACGTATTCTTCAGGTAAAAAAGGAGTTTCAAATTGAAAAAGATCTAAGTATTCTTTATAAAGGTTCCACATTTCTTTATCAATACCTTCATCCTCGGCATTGACTACTTGGTTAAGACCAATGTATTTTTTTGCTTCTGTTCTACTAATTGCATGATTATGTGAATAAACCTCTGAGGACAGTCTTTTGACGATCTCATGATTTTCTTCTTCTGAATATGGTTCTCCTCTTGTATTTAATAAACGCAATGCTACCAATTTTGTCTCTTCGAGTAACCTACTAACAGTACCTAAAGCTAAAGGATGAACATTTTCAGAGAGAATTTCAAAACCTTTCATTATCTCATCTGGTCTTGCACATCCAACTCTGTTCAATAGGGCAAAGTAGCCAGTAACATCTTCAACTGAAATTGGTAATCTCTGATGAGAATCCTTCTCAGTTGGATTGTATGGACCACTAGTAATAGTGATGTCAATTGGACCTAATTCTGCCTTCTTGGTCATTATAATTTCATCAGCACCTAGGCATATTACCGTTGCAGCACTATGTGCTCGATAAGGAACTAATATACTAAAAGAACCTGAAGAACAATATTCTCTAAACATAGAAACTATTGTCCATGGAACATCGCTTTGACCACCACGACTATAAATAAACAAATCTAACTTTGTACGATCTTCTTGATTTAATGCTAAAATATGCTCGTGTATGATAGATACTACTTCATTGTTAATAGGTGTCGAATGTCCAGATCGATCACTTGTTATATATATGATTACTTTAGATCCACGTTTTTTTTCAATTTTTTCGATTAATTTTTTTCTTGTACTTCTAGGCATTTTATTTTTCTCCCTTGAGAAAATTATATTATTTAGACACGATATTATTCACGTACAAAATTTGATTACCCCCTTATGTTCTTGTCAAGTTTGATATTAACAATTTCTAAACAACATCAACACAAGGTTGACAAATTTTATATTTTAATTCTAAAAAAGTCATATGGGACGCCTTCTTTATTTTTGAGAGGGGAAGGATTTTAATTTAAAACTATCGTGCCTGTCCTATACATATCCGCACCTGCGCTGTCAATATACTTGATCGAGTTGAGAGCTCCTTTGCCGATCTGTGCGACGAAGGTATTTCCACCCGCATATTTTTTCATATACGTGAACTGCTTATCAGCCGGAGAGAGCCATATCTCATTGGGAGATTTCAGTGTCTCCTCGATGCAGCTGAGGTGTTGGAAAAGATCCTGCATTTCATTCTGTGACATTGCAAAGCTATCCTTCTTTGCGAGTTTAAGCGGAAGCCCGGACGCATCAGAGATCACCCGATCCTGCACATAATTATTATACAGATCCGTGAGTTCCAGTTTGGTCATATCAACAGTTGCGAGTTTCTCAGGGAGTGTTGCTTTCCCGGCTTTGCTCCACTCATTCAAACCAAGTGCAGCGTATGTTTTGGAGAGCACATTCTTATCAGCCAGCCATGAGCTCCAGATGTTATTGTCTGCGCCTGTATTCTTTGCCCATTCAGTTGGGAGATCGATCTGAGCAGGTTCTCTGCCATACATAGGATCGGACAGTGCTTCTTCTTCTGTAAGCTGTTCTACATCACACGCACAATTCCAATCATTTGGCGGATAGTAAGTGAGCCAGAATGGATCATCGATAGGAAGGACCGTTCCGTGCAGTTCTTTATGAGATATGCGCGAGTTCTCAAGGAACATGCAGATATATCTCAGGTAGGGAAAGATGTCTTTTTGATCCTGTGCCTGGTTCCACTTTGAAGCGAGATATGCGTTGTTGGTTGCGGTCGAGAAGTTGGTCCGTACATAGTATGGATTGTCCGGTTCAAAGCCCTTGACCTGCACATCTTTCTTCCAGTCTGCAAAGGTTTTACCTTGCAGCAGAGCGTTCGCAGCTTCGTCCTTGAGCATAGAGAGTGTGTCCTCTGCATGAACGCCGGCGACAAGGAACGCCTCAGCCCTGAACGCATGGACAGCTTCGAGATTTGGCGATGTCCAGTCTATTTCAAAAACCTCGTTCCGGGGATGGATGTGCCGGTTTAAATTAGTTGTAGAATTTCTTCCCAGCATATAGGAGGTATGTATGAGGGCAGCGAGTCCTTCCCCGAAAGCGAGATGTATATTCAGAGGGTATGAAAGTTCGTTGTAGTCATCGAAGGATTTGAGCTTTTTAAGATAGTCTTTATAGCCCTGTGTTGCGCTCGATACGAGCCCGAGTTGTTTCTCTATTTCTACGGCAGCGACATTGGACAAACCTCTGTCAATTCCGAAAAATCTGTCACCCTGAGATACTCGAAGTGTGCCATACTTCGACTGGCTCAGCATGACAGAACGATTAAAATTTGCGGGATCTATGCCTCCTCTTGAGGGCGGTTGAACTATCTCTCCTTCTGGGCGAGGTCTGTTATATTTATCATAAAAATAATCGAGATCGAGCGGGAGTCCTATCTGCTGTACGAGCTTGATGTCCATGTCCAATTCTGATTTATGATCCATAAAATTGGTCTCGATCTGCACCTTTATTTTATCGTCATTAAAATTGATATGATTGAGACGGGTAAAGAAGTTCGATATAAATACTTCGAGGTCACGGGCGTCACCTGCAAGAATGTCGCCGCGTACCAGGTTGGCAATTTTCGCCTTTGCTTCTGATCCGTATTTTTCCTGCTCAGTGACAGCGGTTTGTCCAAGAATCCTTTTAGTCGATTTGGTCTCGCAGAAATCACATAAAGACTTATACAGGTTGCCGGAAGCGGTCTTATTGACGAAGTCCACGAACTCGACCGTGACGTTCTCGGACACCATCATTGCAAGGGAAGTGCCTGCATTTTTCAGCATGTTCCAGAGCTGATCTTTCTCTGCTTTGGTAGCGCCGGACTTGTAGGTTCCCTTACGCATCGGCTTGCCGAATATCTCTGTGAAATCCGCCCAGTTGGTGAGCGCAAATGCCTTGAATGTGTAGAACTTGAGGAGTGATCTGAGGATTGCTTTCTTGCGTAGGATCTTAATGACCTTCAGTTCATCAAAGCCCATCTTCTTGTCATCGGCAAAAACCTGTAGATGTCTGTCCACGATACGGAGATCTAACTGCTTATAATCGAGGAGCTGCTTCGGGAACCATAGGGAATCGATCAGCTCATACTCTACTTGCCTGAACACGAACATCTTGAGTTTTGCTTCGATCAATGCTTCAACCAGATCTGGATAGAGAGAGTCTTTTACATCTTCAAAATATTCCGACTGTGCATCAGAAAGTTCCGTAGTGATCACCGGTGCGAGCGCTTTGAGCGCCTCTGTTCGGGTATCTATATCGGCATCGAGATTTGTATCCTCTGTCATGAGCCGGTTGTATAATGAGTTGATAGATTGGAGTTTTCCGTAGGAGTCCAGCTCTGTTATTGCACCGCGAATTGTACTCGGCGTGATGCTCATTTCCCGGAAGAAGGTATCCTTCTCAGGTATCTTAACCACCGTGTCATTGACCGGTTGTTTCTTTTCTTTTTTCTTAAGATTAAATATGTTCATGTATCTCCTTAAAATAAGATTTTAAAATCATTGGATTTCTTCGGGACGAACCGGGCTTCCATTGGTCCGGAAAATCGTTTCATCACAGAGATCGCACCTGCAAGCGCATCGGGTCCATCATCATGCGGATGGTCAGGGTAGTTGGTAAGCTGCTCTTCGAGATAGATCAGGTCCTCATCTTTCGGATCATAGTGCAGTATCCAGCCCCATTCATACAATGGAGTGATCGCTTCGATACGTTCAGACTTTTTGATTGTGTTTTCCACTCCACTCACAGGCAGCAGGTAGCCATACTCTTCGGACATATCCTGCACGTAATCCCAGAGGAGTCTTTGCCAGAAATTCGATTCCATATATATGCGGGTTTCATATTGATTGTCGAGTTCATAGAGTTTATGCAGCATGGATGAGAGCGAGGACTTACGGAGGTAGCAGTCGAGCAGGTAATATCTTTTATCCTTGAAAGCGAGCGTGATAATTGCCCGGTAGTCTGAGGAGTGTGAAGTCCCGATAGCGGGATCGCAGTACGTTACAATTCTATCGAATTTCTTTTGACTCGAAGGGTAATAATATTTGAACCAGCCGGACTTGAATATGATACCTTCGACAATTGGGTTCATCATCATATGACGTTCAAAGCCCACACGTCCCATCGCACGTTTCATTTGATATAGATCATTCAGAGTGAACCCTTCTGACCACAGCGGCGTTCCATCGTCCAGTATCGCCTTGTATTCGAGATAAACAAGTTCTGCGACATGCTCTTCTTCTACCAGCGCAGCAAAATATGATAATGCGCTATCTTTATGAGTTCGGTTGCCGATCCATACCACAATACCTTCCTTGTCGCCGAGCGCTCCGTAAGCTTCCTGTCTCACATATTCGAGCTTCTGCCTGGCGATCCGTGGATTCTGTGCCATATGAGATTCAAAGTCATCTATCACGATCCAGTCCGGTCTATATGCTCCATGCAGTTTTGATCTGATCGGCATTTTATAGCCAAGCGCAAGGAAGCGAGCACCGATCTTTGTGACGAAATCGAAATCCTCTCCCTGCCCGAAACGAACCTGCTCACCGAAATCCTTGATCAGCCGTTTGTTGTACAAAAACTCCAGCTTGATCGCAAGGGTTCTTTCCTCTGACTGATCGCGGGATTCCGATACAAAAATAGGAAAATGAACATCTTCTCGGAGCACCTTCCAGATCGGTTTGATGATCGCAAGCAGCACAGACTTACCGTGCTTTCTGGGACCTGCAATCGCAACGATGATCTGCTGCTTATTCGTTGCAGCATCCATCTCTTTATGAAACTCACCGAACGGCTTTGTGATGTAATGTGGGAAGTAGGTTTTCGCAAAACAGAACAGGTCAACAAGAGCTTCTTGCATCCGGAATTTTTTAGATTCTTTTGTATCATTTGGGAACGGGGCGGTATTGTCCCGGATCATCTGGATCAGTTCGAGTATCTTCTGATCGTATTGTTTGGGCGTGAGCTTATTCACCGGCATATTTATTCCTCAAATAATCACTCATTTCGATGAGGTATTTCTGAAAAAGTTTTGAGAATTGTTTGTCGCCAAGCGTACTGACGAAGTCTGTGAGGTCCTTAAGGAACTCAAAAATATTTGATAGTTGAACTCGCTGCGGGCTAACCTTCTTAATGATCATGAGTAGTTTTGTGAGCTTGTCTGCGACTCCTGGTGTCGTGAAAGTATTATCTTTGAGAGCTTCCTCAACCGTTTCATTAAACTGTTTAACCATCTCACGTGAGAGCCCGATACCTCCAACAATAAACTTGTCAATATCCCATTTACCGGATTTTCTCCATGCATCAACGACCTTTTGCTGCCTGTGCATTATGCGCATAATGTCCTTGGTTGACATCCGTTGTTCGATGTACATTGTCTTGGCTTTTTCTGCGAGGATGCGGTCCCAGCTCTCTGCGTCACGCCAGCGATATATGGTTTTGGGCTGCATCTTTTTAAGTTTTGCGATCTTTGAGATCGTGGGGTATGGAGATGAAACATAAACCTCTTTGATAGCGTTGATTATTTCTTGTGAATATTGCATATTTCCTACTTTTGTTTTCTCCACCACTCGGCGATCCTGTCCTTGATTATGTCCTGATCTGTGCGGTCGATAAAAAGGAATGGTCGGGGTGGGATCGTGACAGATTTTTGAAGTTTGTATAGTGCCAGCGGGGTATCGCCTTCCCTTACCATGAAGATGATCCCGTTGCGGATAAAGGTATTTTCAAAGTCCCTTGCAGAGTGTACACGCGCAGCATCCGTAAGGGGTATTGTGAGGAACTTTGCCTTACGAGGTACGATGGTCCCGCCTTCATGTTGGATATGGGCATAGGCAAGATTCGATCCGATACTGATCCTGTCCTGGTTCAACTGAAAGTTAATTGAATTGATCAATTGTTTGGTTTTTCCAACCAGGGTACGCTTACTGGCATTCTTACTTGCCGGCTTGATCTTACCATCCCGTATGCGCTTCTTGATCCTGTCGCGTATCGTGACGCCTACGAGATTGAGCAGATCGCGATTAGGTGTCGGGATCGACATTGACCGGCTCGAAATATCGTGGTTGTGAAATCCATCTCATCTTTTCCGTGATCCCACCTTCGGCAAGATCTTCCTCATCGTCCGTATAGTCTGTGATCGTACCGAGAGAAATCTCCCCTTTCTGGATGGATTTAATAAGCTTCATTGCGTTGTCATATTCCTTCTGTACATAGTCGGGAATATCCCTTGCTGCTTTATGAGTCCAGAGTTTGTGCTTCGTAAAGATGATGCAGATCTCAGCAATAACATCAGGGACCGAACCCTCTTTAAAAGGCACGGTCTCAATGCGCTGGATCAGGTCATCGATAAACTTTGATTCTCTGAGTATGATCGCTTCGACATCAGCTTGCAGGAGTCCGGTAAGTATCAGTGTAGAGTTTTGACCAAGGTCTTTTGCTACAGTCGCGTACGTTGTATACATTATGCTCATTTTACCTCACTTTTTTATTCCAGGTGTTCAAATCGGAATGTTGCCCTGTATGCACAGAAACCGGGTATGATCGCAAGCCGTTCAAAGCCGTCGAAGAAAAGCCGTTCTGCGCCTACATCGACGTTGTGGAACTCTGCTATAATCTTGATCAGGAGTGCATACATGGAGGATGCTGCCGTTCCTTTCATATGGGATGTGACAAGATAGAAATGTAGGCGGGAGTCGATATTGAGATAGTTCTCGTTTTTATTACTGCCCAGCTCTACTTCTGTGAAGAGTGCGGGAGGGACGATCACAAAATTATCGAGATCCTCAAGCTGCCCTTCGTATGGTTCGATCTGGTTGAGAGTGATCTCACTCTCCCCGAGTATTGTCTCCACTCCAGTCAATAACGTTGTTATAAAATCTGCCATATAACACCTTAAAATTTTTAGGACTATATGACAAAATACTGTCAAAATTGCAATTAAAAGGGTGAAAATTTCACCATTTTATTTGTTTCGTACGCAGGTACAATTATAAGCGGTCATATGAAAAAGCAACCTTGGTACGAGATTCGAAACAAGACAGGCGATGTCGCTGAGATATATATCTACGGAATAATCGGAAGGTATGATGACGTCACCGCAATCGATTTTATAAAAGACTTAAAAGAAATTACTGCTGAAGTAATTGCGATCTATATCAACTCTGAGGGTGGAGGCGTTTTTGAGGGCATGGCGATCTATAATGCGATCTTGAGGGAACGCACAAAAGGAAAAGTCATCAATACATACATTGAAGGGCTTGCGGCTTCTACGGCTTCATTCGTTGCGCTCGCAGGTGAAGTTGTCTATATGGCACGCAACGCAACATACATGATCCATAACACTTCAGGTATAACGATGGGAGATTCTAAGGACCACGAAAAAACAGTTAAAATCCTTGAGTTTGAAGACTCGCAAATTGCTGATATATACGCACAGAAAACAGGAAAAAAGATTGAGGAAATTCATGCCCTGATGGATGGAGAAAAGTGGATGGGTGCTGACGAAGCGAAGGACTACGGATTCATCGATGAGATCACGAATGAGTTGAAAGCTGCCGCATGTGTAGACCCTGAATCGGCACTATGGAAGGGCTTCAAAAACATACCGAAAAATTTTACATTCGAAAATAAAACATTTCCGCATTTTCAAACGAAAGCGGAGGAAGGAAAAGACATGGAAAAACTTCTGAAGCTGCTTAATAATGCAGCAGACGAACCTGCCGCTATCACTGAGGTGACGGAACTTCAGAATAAAGCGGCAACGCTGGAGACCGAGAATCAAAAACTCAAGGACGAACAGCGTAAAATTAAGGTGGAGAACGCTATCAAGGACGGCAAGATGTATCCTGCCCAAAAGGATTTTGCTCTCGATCTTACAGACGAGCAGCTCGACAAATTCATTGCAACCGGAAAAGCCGTCGATCTCAGTAAGAAAGATGAGATCAATGACGGAGAGGAAGGTGCAGGAGTTACCTACCAGCAGTTGCTCGATGATCCCAAGCTGTATGCAAAGTACAGGGCAGAAAATCCGGAGCTTGTGGAAAAGCTCCACAATCAGTACATTGAGAATGGAGGCAACTGATGGCATTCTATCCAGAACTATGGGGTGCAAAAACCCTTGAACAGATGAAAAAAGAGCTGTCTGTAACACAGCGAATTGTCAATACTATCACGGATTACACACCGCTCACAAACGGCGCAAAAGCCGATAAGTATCACGGACCAAAACTTGCAAGCGTATCTGCTGTAGAAATGCCTATCACAGACGAAAGCTTTACAAATCCTGCAAAAACCGTATTCGACATCAACTTCGATCAGGAATATGGTGTACCGCAGATATTGTCAGATATTGAAAACTCTCAATCCAACCTGGAACTCCTCTCTCTGTATACAAGCAACGCAAAGGATGGGCTGCTCGATGCATATGATCTGCGTATCATCAATGTGATGATATTAGGTCTTCTTGCAGCGAACCGCCTCAAGCTTGCGGATACTGTCGACAATAAGCTTTCGAAAACAGACTTCCTCGATGCCCGCAAAAAACTCAACGCGGTAAAAGCGCCGCTGAAAGGACGAACTGCTGCGATCAATTCTGATCACGAATCCGACCTCTACTCGATTGACGGATTTATATCCCGAGATAAAATCCCGGACACTGCTGCCCTTAAAGATGGCGTCATTGGACGATTGCTCGGCTTCGACATACTACTCTTCGCAGACATGCCTCTCGTGGACTCGAACGGTATCCTGACAGGAACAAAGAATAAGAAAGTCAACCTGTTCTATTCTAAGCTTTCAACCGGCTTCGGGCGACAGAAGGAATTCGGAGTCAAAACCGAACCTCACGCCGGAGCTGCATCCGATTATATTAATATCTATAGTGTGTATGGTTCGTCTATCCAGGACAATACCTACGCTGTATCCAAGCGCGATAACTAAGGGGGCGACATGAAAAAATTACTTATCTTCTCAATCATATTGCTTTTCTGCGTATCTCTTTTCGCGCAGGAGGCAACCGTACCGACGATCCGAAATACGGATTACAACGATGAACTGCTTGGCGGTGAGATGTTCAAACATATCACAACTGTTATGGAGCTTGACTCTCTTGACAATGTAAGTACAACGCTCTATGCGATCTACGACCTGAGCAATCCTGCCATCATGCACGCAGTCATCGAAGCACATATCCAATGCCCTGACGATACCGGTGACACAACCAAACTTGGTCGTGTATATGCAGCCACATCGGCGATAGAGGACAGTACGCTAACAATTACACAGCTTGCATCCAACTTACAGACAATTAGCCAGGCGCTCGTTGATGATGTCCTTACAGTACAGCAAGTACAGATCGGCACAGCAACGTATCCGCTGAATCAATACCTATATATCTTCTATGATGTCTCTGATGTGACGACCGATTATTTCGACATTACTGTCTATCTGACACTGTATTGATCATGGTACGAATAAGACTGATAGACGTTAATTTTCGAGGGCATCCTCGTGGATCTATAGTAAGCGTAACTCAGCCGGAAAAGCATTATCTTATAGATATGTGCGGACTTGCTGAAGTTGCTGCAATCAAACATAAACCCCATACCGACGACATTGACATACCCTCTCAGGAGAAAGCGGCTTCTCGCAAGGGGAGCCGCCCTTCTTCCAAAAAGAAGTCGCCGGATAAAACAGATAATAATTAGGAGATACTATGCCTGAATATCCTGTAGCTGGAACTACCGGGCACGTCGTCAAAAGATTTGGCGTATACCTACGTGCAGCGGTTGCGTATGTTGCACCTGTCGCAGAAGCAGATTATGACACATTGAAGGCAACTTTCGATGGAGAGACCGATCCCGTTGCCATTGGAGAGAACGAAGATAATTCCTCACTCATAAAACTCACACCGAAAGAATCAGCCAGAGTACACGGTGGACGAATGAAGACCACCCTGTATGACGGACTGTTCGAAATCAAACTCTTGGATGTCACCATGGCAAACCAGGACTATATTGAGTCACTGATCGGAGTCAAGATCGATGCGCTTTGTGAAGATGAAAAAACAGTCAAGAGCACTGTTGTTTTGGATTTCTATCCTGAAATTGAAGAACTCGATACAGACGGAAAAACTTCCACGATCTTAATTCGTGGGAAAGCAGAAGTTGCCGCAAACGACCTCGCTGCATTCAGAGATCACATCTGGCACGATGTACTGACACCCCCAGCTTAAACCCATAACAATGATATGCAAGCCCTTTCGGTGTGTTGCTGAGAGGGCTTTTATCCAATTAGGAGCGCCCTTAATGTCTGACGAAAACGGCAACAAAACCTTTGTAAGAATCACAAACAAAATGATCTACGATAAGATCGATCATATGGAAGATAAGCTCGATGTAGTCGTCAATGATACCGAGACCAATAAGGAAAACATAAAAACAAACAAGAAATCTATCTGGTGGTTGTGGACGGGTATCGGGGGCATGGCGCTCGGTATTATTTTCGCAGCGCTGAGAGGAGCAATATAATGGGATTACCAATTATACAAGATGTACTCGAACTCGTCGGGAAGGGAGTCGACCTGATCTTTCCTGATAAAAACGAAGCGAATAAGATCAAGAATGATCTACAAATGAGCGTATTAAAACTCGCATTGGAGGAGAAAAAACTAGTTTTTCAAGACCTCGAATCCGCACGCCAAATGTATATCGAAGAAACGAAGGTTTCGAAATCGCCGCTTGCAGGATTCCTGCGAGATATATTCAGACCGGTGACCGGGTTTTTGCTCATTTTTATTGTGCTGTATTGCCGTGTGATCGGACCGCTTTTCAAGCTGCCGGTCGTTGAACTGACGGCATGGGATTACGCTCTTATAGGCACGGTCGTTGCTTTCTATTTCGGGCTTCGACACAAAGAAAAAGAAACAGGGAAGGACTAATACATTGAAAAATTATTCAATCAAAATAGACCTCGATACACTCGCTGAGGTCTGGATATTATTCGAAGAGTGCGGCGCTGAAGGTCTCCTGGTTGGCAGGAAGATCACTGCCGATATGTCAGATATTATCGGCTACTTCATAGGCAAAAAGAAACTCGTTGATCTCTGCAAGATCATCACGGGCATGGACGATGATTTCGGGAAGGTAGACTTCGGCATAGTCGCACAGATACTTTCTGATTTTTTCGGAAAAATGGGCGAAGAATCAGCAGGGCTA
>Ga0222658_1001123_pt1 | contig 12327 bp, 10 predicted proteins | sample AntAcemetagen476_FD_179830 | JGI IMG/M metagenome (GOLD analysis project Ga0222658, IMG submission 179830) | Saline water microbial communities from Ace Lake, Antarctica - #476 | ecosystem: Environmental > Aquatic > Non-marine Saline and Alkaline > Saline | place: Antarctica: Ace Lake... | reverse complement strand
AAAACATATAATCCTTCAAAAACCCTACTTTCCATAACATCTTCAATAAACTCTAAAGTAACTCCTTCAACTAATTTCATTTCAACATATTCATATAAAACCTGTTGAACCGGACTTAGGCCAGTATTAGTAACTTCAGTCCCCTTAGACTGTTCAGCAGGCATTGTATTAACTTTCTGACCAGTTTTTACTTCGTCTTCAGGAGTTTTACTCCCTGAACTTATTCTTTCTTTAGATTTCTCTAAAGAAACTTGAATTTTAGTGTCTAAGTGTAATTTTTGAGGTTTTTTAACTTCTTTAATAACTTCCTTAACTACTGGAACTTCTTGCTTAACCTGATTCTTAAGCTTCTTGCTAGCTTTAATAGGATTAATAATCTCATCGTAACTTTCCTTTAATTTATGTACGTTTTTTAATTCACCATTATATAATGTATGATCTGGAATTCTTGCAGGAATTTCATTAATCTTAGGCCAATTTTCTTCTTTAGATATTTTTCTTGTTTCGATGGCGCCTGCAGAATCTTTGCCTTCCGCAGAAGATACATTCAAAGATACTGATTCTGTACCTACTACTTCTTCTTCGGCAATAGCTTCAAATGTTTCTTTTTTTTCTCCAATCATAACTTCATTAATTTCTTCAGTAATATCCTTTTTAGGAACAGGTTGATTTTCAAATTCGTTAATAGTTTCATTTTTCTCTCCTCTAACAGTTTTACCAAAATCATCATTAGCTTCTAACTGCTTTTTACCTTCAAACATAAACTTCATTCTTTCTTTAACTTGTTTATCAGAATATGTTTTTCTTCTCATGCTAACATTTGGAACTTTAATTAAGAATGGTTCTGTATGTCTTTCAGATAATTTAACAATAGCTGATCCAACTTCTAATTTTGAGAAAAAATCCTTTTTCTCAGACATCTGCATTAAATTAGCAATATCCCAAATATCTTGAGGTAACTGTTGCTGGAATGCAATATGACAAGCAGAATTACCTTTAACAGTATCACTAATCTTTGAAATATGCTGGTCCAAACAAACTAAACTAACACCATACTCTCTCATTTCCCTATAAACAACATCTGTAATTGATTCACTTACAAAATTAGTTTTATCTTTTAGAAAAATATTGTGTGCCTCATCTACTAAAATAGCACTTTCAAATACAGAGTCAACTTTATTTTCATTTGATTTTTTTAATTTAAAAATATAAGTAAGTAAATATTCGCAAAAGAACTTTTTTTCAATATTCCCTAATGAATTTAATTCTAAAATAACTTTTTTGTCTAATAATTCTTCAACCTTTAAACTTTCTTTACCCTTATAATTACATACTTTTCCAAAAGCACCAAAAGTTAAAACATGAGCAATTCTTAAAGCACTCTCTAACCAGGTAGCTTCTCTTCCTCTTGCATTTTTCATTTTCCCTTCTAATTTCCATTTAATATAATTCCAGGTAGGATAATCATTACTTTTATTATAAACTCCATGTTCTTTAAATGCCTCATCTAAGGTATTAAGCAAAACCTTATGAACACCATAAGAAACCATAAAACTTTCAGTAAGTAGGTCACATAATACATTAATCCATTCCTTAGCATCAACTCCTTTTGGAGGTCTATTAATATTAAATTTAAGATTATTACTAACATCCTCATTACCCGGTGTAAAACACATTAATTCAGCATCTACATTCATTAATGGCCTAAAGGATTTCTTCCAATCAAAAATCAAAAAAGGTTTTTTTTGTTTAATAAAATTATCAATAATATGAAATGCAAAAGTTGTTTTACCACTACCACTCATACCACTTACACAAATATGTCTTGGAAAATCTTTTTCTCTTAATTTAAATTCATGTAATTCTTTTTTAGCATAACTAACAATACCTAAGGGATATTCACCATCCATAACACTTTCTGCAGGAGGTTCTAAAAGAACCTGATTATTAAGCAATTTACTTAAATTCTTATTATAAAGAGCATTCAAAATATTTGCAATTTCTTCTTTTTCTTCTCTTGTATCTGCAGTAGCATATCTAAGATAAATATCGTCCATCTTTTTACCAAAGACAGGTCTAAGTTTCTTACATATTTCCTCAACAGTTAATTTATATTGTATTGTCATTTTAAGCTACTTCCTCCAAACTAGGACAACTAACTTTTTGTCTTCCAGTTACATTACTTTTATTAGGATTTTCATTCGTATTTCGCCATTCTGAATGTTCCAAAGCAAATGCAAAATTCCTAAGGTATGGCTTAGCAAGAATTTCCAAATTATCATTATAAAGATTCACCCCATCACAATAACTTACATAATCTCCATAGTCTCCAGGATTTGGAAGAGTAAGATTAAAAGAATCAGGAGATTCTAAAGCACATAATCTCTTATATTGAGAAGAAAGCATGGGATCTTCTAAGGCTTTTTTATTCAATTTACCTAATAACATTTTTCTATCTCTCAATATTTTTAGTTGCTTTCCATTAAGATAATCAATATTTTTAAAGTCATGATTTTCAATTACCCAAGATCTTCTAACATCAACCACACTTTTTAAAAAGTTATCCTTATCATTCAAACTAGGATTATCCGGAGCTAAAAATAATTCAAGAAGAGCTTCTCCTGAAATCTCTGATCTAATTGACACATAAGGGATAAGCCCCATATTCAAACCATACCGACCCCAAGGTCTCACACCAAAAAGTCCGATACCCCCATATTTTTTTAAAATTGCCATATGGTCTACTTCATGCTGAATTGTTTCCTCGGCTATTTGGGATTTTCCCATTAAATTTACTAAATAATTTCTAAATTTTCTCTCACTTTCAAATTCTTTAACATTAGGTTCTTTATTTGTTCTCATTTTATTGCTTATCTCCCATTAAATCATAAAGATCATCCTTAATATCTAAAACATTCATCCCATATTCAGTATAATTCTTATTTTCATCTCCAGTTAATTTAACATATTTTTGATTAAGTTCCTGAGCACTTGCATAAACCTTATTATCAGAGATAAATTTAGCTAATCCTAAATTTCCTTTAACATTTCTTAAAACTTCTTCAGAGCCTCTAGCTAATGCTTCTAATTTTCTTTCAATTTGTTCTTTTGTTAATTCAGTTCTCATCTTATTCATCTCCCATCAATCCTTCTAGCATTTCAACTCTACCCTCTCTATCTGCTAATTCCCTTTCTCTTTCTCTTAATTCTTGTTTAATCTTAGCAGTATCTTGCCAACAACTAACTCTTTCTTTTAATTGTAATTCACAAATATCTACCTGTTTTTGTCTTAATCCATTTCTTTCTCTAACAGCATCTTCATCATCTACATCTTTATTTTCAAGAAAATTACCAATATCCAGTTTAATCTTTTCAGCTTCTTTAAAAATTTCTACACCAAGTTTTTCTCTACCTTTAATCATAGAATTCAATTCAACTACCTCTTCTCTAAGTACAGCTAATTTTTCCTTACCATTATTTTGTAAACTATTATCAGATGCTTCCCAGGTTTTTTCAGGGTTTTCCATCTGATTAATAGATGTTTTTATTTTTGAAATATCTTGTAATGCCATACATTTACCACTATCCAGTGGTTTATAAATGTTTCTACATAATGACTACTAAACAGTTACAACTGAAATACTAGGAATAACCTGGAATACCTCCAAAACCTATTTAAATACCTGCCCCTAATATTAAATATGGCAAACCCTAAAAAAAAAGGTAAAAACTCAAATAATAAATCTTCAAAACACAGTAATAAAAACCTTAAAAAAATTGAAAAAATAATTGAAAAACCAACAAGTATTTTTAGGATTATAGGAAAAACTATTCGTCCAGATTATGAAGGTCCAACTATAGGTCAAAGAGCAGCAGATTTTATTGCAAAATGGGCTGGTTCTTGGTTATTTATAACTCTTTTCTTCATATTTTTAGGAATTTGGATGTCTACGAATGGTTATTTTTTATTGAAATTTATAAATAATGGAACATTAACTGATAATTATCCATTTATATTACTAAACCTTGCTCTTTCTTGTTTAGCAGCTATTCAAGCACCAGTTATTTTAATGAGCCAAAATAGATCAAGTGAAAGAGATCGACTAAGGGCAGAATATGACTATAAAGTCAATAGAAAAGCAGAAAGAGAAATTCAAGAATTAAGAAAACAACTTAATCGAATTGAAGAAAAAATAAAATAGTTATATTAGAAATCCTATTCCTTAAAATACCTATATTAAAGAACATATCTCTTTAAAAATAAACATAACCTAATTTAATAATGAAATTAGGAAAAGGTCTTGAAATTAAATTGCCCATTGCATTTAATCATATGAATTTAGGAGGACCCATCTCAGAAGATCAGGCAAGAGATGCAATAAAAGCATATGCAGGCAAAACAGTTCTATTAAAAAACGCACCTCGTTCAACAGAAGAAGGCCCATATTTGCTAGGAATCGCCAAGCCCTTAGAAAATGATTCAGAATGTTATGAATTTGAAAGAATTGGATCAAATGAAATTCAAAGACACCATTATCATGATTTAGAAGGATTAATGATTCCTTTTGGAACTCCTATTGATGTAAAACCATTAAAATAATCAGTTATTTTAATAAATTTTTCTCCCGTCGATAAATAAGGTATTTCAGGGTATTCCAGTTATTTCAATTCAAAAATTATATCTTTATTTTCATTTCACTTAATTAATTCAAGAATTCATTACCTAATCTTTTATTAAACTCTCCACTAACATTTTCTTTCATTTTTTGAGCAGTTGCAACACTTCCCCTCCAAACTTTATGCCCTAAAACCCAACCCAATTTAACAAAACCTGTCTCAGGCAAAATATCTCCCAAATAAACAACTCCTGCTTCCTGCAATCTTCTACCGGATTCATAAACATAGGGATCCAATCTACCATATAGTGTCTGAGGCACAGCATAAACAAACATGCCCTTCTTAATAATCTCCTTTAATTTCGGAATCCAACTATTTTTACCAGAACTAATAACATGCCCTAATCCACTCATCTCAATTATAATCCCCCTATAACCTTTCTTTCTATAATAATCTAAAATCTCAAAATTCTGTCCAGGATAAAATTTAATTAAAGCAACTCTTTCATCAAAAACATTATCTAATTCCACCTTACCCTTATTCCTTTTATTATAATCTTTTCTCAAAAATTCAATATTTCCCTTATCTTCTCTTCCGCCATTAGCCCAAACCTTAGCAAAAGCCTTACAATTTATAGGTCTAAAAGCATCCCTTTTTGAACTATGCATTTTACGACATTTATTACCCTGCAAAGCATAACAATAATCATCATTTTCAGTTGCATGCCCCACCAACATAACTTCAGCAACATCACTTAGAGCCATTTCAGCAGAACATAACAAATTCAATCTTGCATCTGAACTTCCCCTATCTGAACTTCTCTGAGAATAAGTCAAAACAACAGGTTTATTCAATTTTCCTAACATAAAACTTAATGCCGCAGAAGTATAATGTAAGAAATCAGTACCATGACTTATAATCACTCCCTTCACATTATCGTCCTTTAAACTCTTCTCAACTTCTTTAGCAATTCTAGCCCAATCCTTAAAATCCATATTTTCACTCCACTTCATAAACGGACTTTTAATACGAACATCTGCTTTTTCAAAAATTTCGGGATATGTCTTAAAAAACTCATTTGCGTCAGTTAAATCCTTAACTCCCCCTGTTTTGGGATCTAATCTACTACTTATTGTTCCTCCAGTAATAATAAAATCAATAATAGGTTTTTTTCCAGACAATTTTAACTTATTGTTCACCTCTTCAGAAACCTTAATTTCAGAACCTATCTCATTTTTAATAACTTTAATTTCTTCGATACTTTCTTTTTTCAAACCAATATTATATCCATTATCTAACTTTAATAATAAAACACCCTTATCATGACTCTCTAATAGAATTCCCTCTTCTTTCTTGTTATTGTCTAAACTAACTTGAATCCGATCTCCAGGATTTGGCGAAGAGTATGATTTTTTCATAACTTAGACAAATAAAACCATTATAAAAACCTTATTAAATCCCTAAATTCTAATCATTATATGGCAAACAATAAAGTTCTAATAGGATTAGAAATTCATGGTTACTTAGACACAAAAGAAAAACTATTCTGTAGATGTAAAAATTTTCATGATATGAAAATTATTAAACCAAACACAAATATCTGTCCAATTTGCACAGGCCAACCAGGAGCTAAACCCAATGCTCCAAATAAATCTGCAATTGACAAAACAATTCAAATAGGTCTAATGTTAAATTGCGAAGTTAACACTATTGAAAACAAAAAACCCTGGATCTTTCAAAGAAAACATTATAGTTGGCCAGACATGCCAACGGGTTATCAAAAAACTATTTCAGGAGCTCATTCAACAAATCCCGTAGTTAAAGGAGAATTTCAAGGAATCCAAATTACAGAGGCACATTTAGAAGAAGATCCTGCTGCTTGGAATCCTGAAAAAGGAACCGTAGACTACAATCGAGCAGGAGCACCATTAATTGAAATTGTTACAGAGCCAGATTTTACATCAGCTAAACAAGTTGAAACCTGGTTAAAACAATTAATCTTAACACTATCATACATTAAAGCGCTAAACAAAGATGCAGGAATTAAAGCAGATGTTAATGTAAATATAAAAGGAATTTCAAAAAGAGCAGAAATTAAAAATGTAAATTCAATAACAGAAATTGTTAAAGCAATAAACTCAGAAATAGCAAGACATGAAAAAGAAAAACCTCAAAAACAAGAAACAAGGAGATGGAACTCAATAACACAAAAAACAGAACTAATGAGAAGCAAGGAAGATGCAGCAGATTATAGATTTATTCCTGAACCAGATTTACCTGCAATTAAAATAACTAAAAAAAGAGTTCAAGAAATACAAAAGAATCTTCCAGAATCTCCAATGCAAAAATTAGATAAAGTAATCAAAAAACATAAAATAAATGAAACAGATGCAAAAATATTAACTCAAAATTTAGAAATTGTTGAATTGTTTGAAAAAGTAGTTGAAAAAATAAAACCTGCAATTGCATTACCTTGGATAACAGTAGAGCTTTTAGGAGCATTAAATTATAATAAAAAAACAATAGATGAAATAGAAATAGATCCTAATCATATTATAGAATTATTAAATCATTTAGAGAATAACAAAATAACTCCACTAAAAGCAAAAGAAATCTTAAGAAAATTTATTCCAAAATCATTTTCACCAAAACAAGAAGCAAAATCTTCTGAAAAAATATCTAATGAAAAAGAATTATCGAAAATAATTCAAGGAATTCTAAAACAAAATAAAAAATCAATTGAAGATTATAAGGCCGGAGAAGCAAAAGCATTAAACTTTTTAATGGGACAAATAATGCAAAAAACAAATAGAAGGGCAGATTTCCAAATTGCAAGAAAAGTACTAGAAAAAGAACTGAAATAATAAAACCTTTTAAACATCAATTTCTATTAAATAATATAAAAGAGGAAAACTACAAAATATGACTATTTTAAGGAAAAGTTGCACCCAAGAAAACCGGAGATTGTCTTAGGTATGATATACTTACCATTTTTAGGAGCATTAGCAGAAGCAACCGGCATGACTCTAGAAAAAATAATCCTTAGAGTTAAAAAAGTCAATTATAAAAATTATACAGTTTATGGATTCTTAGCAATTGTTTTAGTTATGCTCCCATTCATTTATTTTTTCTGGAATGTTTCTCCTCAAGCTTATGAATTAAAAAATATACTAATATTGGCAGGAGTACTCGCTGCATCAATAACTGCTAATTTACTTATTTTCTATGCCTTCAAGCGTGAAAGTCTATCTGAAATTGAGCCAATAAGATTAATGCAACCCCTATTCGTTATTTTATTAGCAGTTACATTATTTCCTGCTGAAAGACAACTTACAATTGTAGGACTTGCATTAGTGGCAAGTATTGCATTGGTAGGTTCACACATTAAAAAACACCATTTCGTATATGATAAATATATGGTTGCAGCATTATTAGGAAGTTTCTTCTTTGCATTAGAATTAGTAATTTCAAGAGCAATCTTAGATTTCTATAATCCATTCACATTTTATTTCATAAGGTGTTTATTTGTTTTCATAATCACATTGGTAATTTTTAGACCTAAAGATCATTTTAAAAATAAAACTAAGGCAATAATGTTATTAGCTGGGGGAATATGGGTAATTAATAGATTAATATTATACTGGGGATTTATAGAACTAGGAATAGTATTCACAACAATGTTATTCATAATATCACCAATATTCATATACATATTTGCAAAAATATTCTTAAAAGAAAAAATAACTTGGAGACATATTATTTCATCAATTATAATAATTGCCTGCGTTGTTGCTGCACTTATGCTGGGGAATTAATAAGAACAAGAATATACATGGACACACAAACGATTCGAACCTCTTCTCGGTTAGCTTCCTCTTATTATTTAATCAAATGAGCACACGAGGATTCGAACCTCGATCAACAGGGCCGAAACCTGTCATTCTATCCATTGAACTATGCGCCCGATAAAATAATCTATCTCAAGACATTAATAAAACTATCTTTTACTTTATACGTCTACATTAATTCTTAATACAAATATCACCTGTAGACGTATAAATATCTCTACGTCTACATATCAAAACATTTATAAAGATTGTAGACACATAATCTTTATGACATATACTGAAACCAAAGAGCAAGGAGAAAACAAGTATTATTACAGAGTAAAATCCATAAGAAAAGGCAAAAAAGTCGATAAACAAAGAGTTTATCTTGGAGGAAATTTAAAAAAACAAGAACTTCATGAAAAAGAACAAGAAGCAGATAAGGAATTAGAAAATACTAAAGAAAAACCAGCCAAAAATGAAGAAATTTCTAAAAAACCAATTAAAAAATCTAATGAAAATAAAAAAATCAATACTCAAGGAATAACTGCAGAAAAAGATGATTTCTCAGAATGGTTTACTCAAATTATGTTAAAAGCAGATTTGGCAGATTATACTGCAGTCTCAGGATGTATGGTTTTCAAACCAACTGCATGGGCAATGTGGGAAAAGATAAGAGAAGAATGTGATAAAAGATTCAAAAAACTTGGGGTTCAAAATGTTTACTTTCCAATGTTCATTCCTGAAAAATATTTACTAAAAGAACAAGAACATGTAGAAGATTTTGCACCAGAAGTAGCATGGGTAACCCATGCAGGGAATACCAAATTATCTGAAAAACTTGCAGTAAGACCCACTTCAGAAGCAATAATGTACCCCTCATTATCTAAATGGATTAGAAGCTATAGAGATTTACCATTAAAAATGAATCAATGGGTAAATGTAGTAAGATGGGAATTCAATAATCCTGTACCATTTTTTAGAACTAGAGAATTTATATTCAACGAAGGACATACTGCATTTGAAACTGAAAAAGAAGCTATTGCAGAAGGCCCTAATATCTTAAATGCATATAAGGAAGTTTGTGAAGATTATCTAGCAATTTATGGGATAATTGGACGTAAAACTGAAAAAGAAAAATTTGCAGGAGCAATATTTTCAGAAAAAATACATTATATTATGCCCAATGGAAAGGCAACAGAAGGTCCTTGTTTCCACCATGACGGACAAAATTTTGCTAAAGCATATGATGTAAAATTCTTAAATCAAAATGAAAAAGAACAATATGTTTTTCAAAACACTTGGGCAATTTCAACAAGAATGTTAGGAGTAATGTTTGCAATCCATTCCGACGATAAAGGATTAATCTTACCCCCAAAAATTGCGCCAAATCCAATAGTAATAATTCCGATATTATCAAAAGAAAAAAAAGAAGAAGTCTTGAAAATAGCTAATGAAATTAAAGAAACATTGAATGAATATTCACCAATTCTTGACGATAGAGAAGATTATAGACCGGGATATAAATTTAATGAATATGAATTAAAAGGAATTCCAATAAGAATAGAATTCGGAGCAAGAGATTTAGAAAAAAATGAAGTAATTGTTGCTAGAAGAGATACTAAAGAAAAACAATCAATTAAGATATCTGAATTAGAAACAGAAATACCAAAAATTCTAAATGAAATTCAAAAATCATTATTTGAAAAATCAAAAAAACTATTCAAATCGAAAATTAAATCAAGTAATAATTTAAATGAGATCAAAGAAATAATAAAAAACAAGGAAGTAGGATTCACACCAATGTGCAATAATCCAGATTGTGAAGCAAAACTTAAATCAGAAACAGGTGGAGCAAAAGCATTATTTATAGATAATAAAAAAATACAATCAGAAAAATGCATCATATGTAATAAAAAAGCAGACTACTTTGTTTATGTAGCTAAGACCTATTAAATCTTCTCAACCATCTCTTCTACTTTTTCTTTAAACTTAGGTAAATCACTTACACTCACCTTAGCACCTGTTGCATTCTCATGCCCCCCGCCCATGGCACCCTCAATATCCTTAATAGCCTCCTGAGTAATTTTCAATGCCTTATTTTTACCTCTAATAGAAATATTCGCAACATCACCCTTTAAGTAAACCACCACAATAACTCTATCTTCAAAATCATAGCTTAACTGATTAGCAATATTTGAACTTAATGAAAAATCTCCCCCATACTGGAAATATAATAATTTATTCCCTACATTCTCTCTAGCTCTTTTAATTAAATCTTTATATTTTGTATTTATTTGTTCATATCTTCTTAAAATTTGTTTAGTATTAGAATTTTCTTCTAAAATATCCAAAGGGCATTTAATCTTCATCATAAATTTTTGCATATTAACTACATTCGTTGTACTATCTTTTAACGAAAAATCCAAAATTCTTGCAATTTTACCAATTTCAGAATCATATAATAAATCAAAGGCAGATTTAGGATTTTTCTTACCTAGTTCAGGGTATATTTTTTCAAAATCATTATAAAACTCAGGTAAATAACAGTCACTAATACAACCAATTAAAGCTAACCAAATATCTTCTTTTTTATTAGCTATATTATAACACAAATATGAAACAGGTTCTCCTTTTTCATCTTCTAAAAAAGAATTATAATAATATAATCCTTCCTGGATCTCAGGTTTTTCAACTTGATGATGATCAATCCAAACAACAGGAATATTCGCTTCTCTAACTTTTTTTAAAAATTCTATTGAAACCTCGGGTTTATCTAAAATAAAAATATAGTCCGGTTTTAGTTCCTCAATTCTTCGATAATAAGAAACATTTAAATCAGGAAAACTTTTTATAGCAACACCTTTTCCTCTTCCAATAAATCTTTGTAATAATAAAAAAGAAGTCAAACCATCATTATCATTATCAAAAAAAAACAAAGGATTTTGTGCTTTTTCAAGATGTTCCCGAATCTCATAAATTTGTTCTTTTGTTAACATAAAACTAATTAATTAATTCCCTATTTAAATCTTGTTTTTTACTAATCCTTGTTTTTCCACAAACCAAAACCTAAAACAATCAAAACACAAATAATGATTAATCCAATCAGGATAATAAAACCATATTCCCCCCTAACCGAAGAAACCTCCAAGGAACAACTAGCACAACTATCTCCTTCATCAACACAATCTATGTCATCTTCATCAAAATTCTTTATAGCATCAAAACAATAGGGGCAATAAGCATTATCATCAAATATCATTTGGATATCTAATTTATCAAATACCTCTTCGGATAATCTCATTCTAGCAATCAAAACATCATTAGAATCATAAATTTTAATATAATCTTCAAAACATTCTTCAACTTTTTCAGCAATAATTGGTAATTGAGTAGAACATCCTCTTCTTTCAATTCTATCATATTCACATTTAGCTTTATCAACACAAATTCTTTTCTGTTCACCTTCCAATAATACTTTATTCTGAATGATTTCATCTAAATTATAAACCGCATTGCATTTTTCCCACTCACTACACTGATAATCTGAAATACATTTTGTTCCATCTTTAAAGGGAGTTTCCTGAGAATCTAATCCCCCGCCCAAGCCCTGCTCTCCTTCCCCTACAACCAAAGGAACAATGCAATTTTCAGTATAATCCTCTCCCCCACAATTATTATCATCACTACAACTTCTTATTCCTTGTTCTCCCGGATTCCCAATACATAATCCACACTTAATATTTGGAAGACAAAAAATTCCTCCACCAGAACTTCCGCTAGTATCTTGCCCAGGACTAGGAGTAGTAAAACTATAGGTAATTGAAACATTACAATTTCCTGCAAAATCACAAGAAGTATAATTAAAATTATACAATGTATT
>Ga0222658_1001122_pt1 | contig 12331 bp, 21 predicted proteins | sample AntAcemetagen476_FD_179830 | JGI IMG/M metagenome (GOLD analysis project Ga0222658, IMG submission 179830) | Saline water microbial communities from Ace Lake, Antarctica - #476 | ecosystem: Environmental > Aquatic > Non-marine Saline and Alkaline > Saline | place: Antarctica: Ace Lake... | reverse complement strand
GATTTTATTACTCAGCTGGATTAAACTTTCTGCCACCTGTAAATCCATTTGCCTAGGCTGGTTCAATACTTGGACGATAACTTTTAATTCTTCTTTGGTTTCTTTTGGTTCTGACATTTTACCTTTTCTTAATAATTTTATCTACTTATCCTTGTAATGTTTAAATTGATTTGTGCTGGAGTAAGCCCTGTAGCTGGCGCTCCGTTATCTTGAAAGTTAGAATTAACGATTATTGTTGCCATATTATTTCCCGATTACAAACCTTAAAATAACTTGCCATAACTGACTACCTTTTTTAATTACATCCCCAAACGTACCGCTTGACCAAGAAACATCAATAATATTTAAGTTAGCCATATCTGTAGCTGTTAGGCTTGGTTTAGGCACAACTGCCGGTATATCCCCTTCAAACCAGTAATTAAAGCTGTCTTGGTCATCATCTACATATACATTGCCACTAGCATTTTGACAGACAAACTCTACTTTACAAAACCCATTTTCTGTTGCAACCCCGCTAACAGTAAGTAGTTGCCAGTTATCCTGGGTATTTACCATTGTTGCTGTTGAATCAGTTATACCCGCACCAGAGAGTTTCAAGTAAGGCAAAACCGCCATAGCCACATCTTTCCTGAAATAAGCGGAGTATGCTACTGTTTCTGTATTTATGGCAAAGACTGTACCAGAAGCGATAAGTGCATTAGTAGCATTATTCGGACTCATCTTTAGGGCGTTAGAACCAGCATATTTAGTAGTGGATTGTTTTTCTAAAATACCATAGGCTTTGTAGTTTTTATGGTTTGAACCAGAGCTTACACTAGCATAAGCACTTCCCAGTAATCCTGATGTGGCAACTACAGGAAGATAAGCTTCATTTACTGCGGTAATCATTCCCGCACTTGTAATTCTAATATCCGAAGTAATATTGGCAACTTGCGCTCCCAAACTAATATCCTTAACTAACACGAATAATGTAGTTGTAATAGCGTGACTATTCCCATCGAAAAAACATCTAATAAGCTCAGTATAACTCTCTATCTCCAAACCAAAATAATAATTTCCATATACTCTACAATCAGACATCAAAAGTGCATAAGTTTCGGTGTGCATAGCATAATAAGCACTCATGTTGCAAATATGACTGTTGCTTAGAGTTATATTTCCAGCACTAGCGCTGCCATTACCGATTTGCCCATAGGTGTCTTTTATAAATACAGTAGAGATAAGAGAAAGTGTTCTGTTTCTAGTTAATACTTGGTAGCTTGTTTTATGATCGAAAAATATATTGCCGGTAGATGTTCCAGACCAGTAATATAACATCCCAACACTGTTAAAGACGCAATAGTCAAGATGTTTGGGAATATTAGAATTTGGGAAACTGATACCTTTAGCTACACCACTACTTACATCTCTAATATCATCAAACTCTACCCAGTCAATATCCAGACCAGCTTCTAAAGTAATTAGAGACTGGATATAGCCTGGATAGGAAGCAGAATATGGTTGAACAATAATATTTCTAGTCAAATTAACAATCGCCACATTTTCTTCGTGTGCATAAGTATAATTCGCTCCTGCTTTAGTAAGTTGAGTACCAACGAAGGAAGCAATAGTGTCGTTTTCCGCCCCAATCGTGCTTTTCTGCGACATTGAACCTATTGCAAAGGCATCACCAACATTCCAAATTGCAGAATTGTCATTAGTAGTTACAACAATCTTTTGGCCTGCTGACGCATCAGCAGAAAGCGTATCCCAAGATCGTGTCTTATTATATCCCTGGATAGTTACAGAAGACCCATTTTCCCATTGCCAGAAGTACTTGCCTGCTACAAGACTTGCACTATAATTCAACTTAATAGTTAAAATCTTTGTTCCATCTCCTGTACCGTCTAAGGTTAAAGTTCCACCAGTTCTAACTTTAAAATCTCCCTTAAGAGTTAGGGTAATTGACGAAGCGTTATCCCAAACAAGGATACCCCCGCTTAAAACATCTAGTGCAGGGGTTGCCGAATCAGAACCCCAAATATGGGTAGCATTAAGGGTTATAGTGTCCCCGCTAAGTATCTGTACATCTGTGCCTTCCGTCGGGACCACTCCTCCTTGCCAGCTAACAGTTGCATTAGAATTTCCACCGCCTGTTCCGTTGCTTGTTATTATTGCCATATTATTTCTCCAAAGTTATTTCCTGTCCTATATATTGCTGAAATTGAGCTTCCGCAGTATATCCTACTTTAAATTTTCTAATCTCTTCCCTGATTGCTTCCAACCCTGCTTCTACTGTAACAGTATCCGCTGGTAAAGAAACTGTTGGCATAGGAAACTCCTCATTATCCTTAAATAATGTTCCACCAATATCTATTCTATTATCTGCTTTGGTAATACTGTCAATTCTTGCTTTGTAATTTATTGCCATAAGTCACCTCCTTTAAGTTGCCGCCCAGGCACTAATTGCGGTAAGTTCACCGCTTGTCCAAGTTAAATTGGTTTCATAAGCTGTACCGCTAATTGTTTGACTAATTTTAGTAAGTTCTCCAGATGTCCAAGTAAGGACAAGGGAGGGGTTGCCTTGAATAGCAGAAACCCTTTCCATTGTATTTGTTATCGGATTATAAGTTAACTGACCTACTACTGAAATATTAAAAGTTTCATCAAAGGAACTATTCAAAACTTCTTGTTCTGTTTTTTCTATGGTTGGCTTATTGTTCCTATTAGGTATTGCCATATCTTGAAATATTCTTTTTAATATTGCTTGTTCTCATAAGAAATTCTACATAAGCGGATATTGTTTCAATTCTAGTAATTTTCCTATCAGTTTTATCAATGTTGTTTATTTTTTCCATCTGTTTTAATTTCTTTATTACAGCCTCCTTATTGTTGCCAATTTCACCTTGGCCAATTTGTTCTTTAAAGAAGTTTTCTATCAATCCAACTTCTTTGCTAAAACCTGCTTCCGGCCTATCCCACAAATCGCCTAAATCAAAATACTCAACTGTGTAAGGATGATTGTTAATGTTTTCATAATCTGTATAAGGCGGTTCTACGGATGTTTCCTGTGTTTTTGTTTTATCCGTACTTACTGATGTTCCAAACTTATCAGCTTTAACCGCAACTGGTTTGCTTGCAGTACGAAAAACAGAAGTATTCATTGTTCCCTTTCTTGCCACTTTTGATAATCACTTTTAAACCCTGGCTTTTTTTTAATGTATTCGTGAATATCTTTTATTTCTTCTACCTTTTGGTTTCTATGAGCCTTTATCAACGCTTCTCTCATACTGCCAATCCTGCCATCTTCCTTTTGGATTGAATGAGCCACAAAAGCAACCTTCTCCTTTTCCTTAGAAGTTTTTGCTAAATTATAATCTTGTTTAAGCTGGCCTAAATCTGCCCTTCTACCTATTTTCATAAATTGTTCCCTTTCTTTTGGCTTCCCCAGAAAGAGGTAGGAAAGCCAAACAATCTATGCGTCTGTAAGTTTCAAAACATTTACCCAAGCTGATCTTAGTAATTTCGTAGCATAAGTACCCGCCCAGGAAACCTTGCTAATTCTTCCAGCTGGTGAGCCGGAGTCAAGCAAGTTAGGTAAAATATAAAGTCTTGGTTTATCGCCTTCGAGATCATAAGCTCCAAAAGCCTCTTTTCCGTGAACATATGTGTAGTACATAGTGACGGCACAAGCAGCTGTTGAACTATCCCCGTTGGCTGATGCCACATCTTTATTTAATAACCATCTAACCTGATAAAGTTCCCCCATTTCACCCTTATAAAGATTCTTTACGTCTGAATAAGTTTTAGAATTTATCCAAGTGCTATCCCCCAATAGGGAGTATTTGTTTTGAGGAGTTGTTTTTCCCCTAAACATACCGTCATTATAAGGCATTGCATTAGCAATTTCTAAAGTTTTGGTTGTTGCCCTTATAACCGAAGCTGACAAAGTGTCTCCTGCGGCTACATCAGACGTATCGTGGCTGTTAGCAAAAACCGCCGTACCACCGGCTAATTCAGCTCTTACTAACCTATTCAGGACTTCGCCCATATTTTGGCCAACCAAAGAAATCTTTTCTGCAAAGTTTTTATCAATAGAAACTAAAGATAAAAGTTTGGATGTAGTGGTCGTTAAACCATATTCTGATAAAGTGACAGAAACTGTACAAGCGTTAATAGCACATACAGTCGGGTTGCAGGACTCCGTAATTGGAGTGGTAATAATTGCTAACGGCTCGTAGCGAGTAAAATTAACAGTTCTTCCCTCATTCTTAGAATGAGACCTCATCTGCGCACCTTCCTTTAAAACCAAATCATATTCCGATCTTGCCAAAAATACCCGGTCATAATAAGTGGACACTTCTGGCGACAATGTTGCAGTTGTATTATCTGTTGCCATTTATTTTTCACGCTCCTCTCTAAACTAGATGTTTAATTGCCAAGTTCTTAATGAACAGTACCCAATTGCTCTTCCATTTCGGTAATGCTCAAATCTTCAAATTTCTTTTCACCTTTAGGTGCAGGAGTAGGCCTGATAGCACTCTGCGATACTTGCTTGGCTATATTCTCGGTTGCTTGTCCTACCTCCTTAGCCACCGCTTGTCTGTATGGCTTCATCATTTTATCGACAAATTGTTTCAAAGAGCCTGTCGGGCTGCTCTTAATATAAGCCATACTTGCTTCTGTGACTATTTCAGATATTTCGCTGTTATATTGGTCGCTGTTAGGATCAAGTTCAGAATATTTAGATATTGCTTGTTGAGCCTCAATATTCACTTTGTTGATTATCCTCTCTTGTTTAAGCTTTAAATCAACTACACTATTGGCCGTCCTCGCAACGTCTGTTTTATACTGATCGATGCTAATCTCGCCGCCTGGCTGCACTTGCGGCTGATACTCCGGCATAGCCGGGACTCCTTCAACTGATTGAGTGAGTTCTGCCACCTGTTCAGCAAGCGAGCTGTTTTCATCTTTTAATTGCTTGTTATTGCTAACAAGCCCTTTAATCCTTGACTGCGCTCCTTTTTTAGGAACAGCAATATCTTCTGTATGGGTTTCTTTGCTTTCTGCTTCCGGCTTAGATAACGAATCCTCGCCTTCTACCTCCGGCAATGAAACTTCCTCAGGCGTTTGTTTTTCCGTTGGCGAATCGGTTAGGGTTTCTTCTGCCTCACCCTTTATGTTTTGCGCCGTTTGGTCATTAGCATTTTGCATAATGGCCTCCTTTCTATCACACCTGTTATGGTAGTGTGAGGTTACCAAAGTCCAAAATCGTTTTGTTAAGGACTTACTAATATATTCCGTAAAACATATTAGTTAATCCTTAAAAATATCCTTTCTTTTTTTCAATATCGGCTTGCCATTTTTGTCTAATCCCATTAGTAATTGATCCATTCCTATATAAACTGCGTGCTGTAAATCACAGCTTCCGCAAACTATGTATGGTCCCCTTTGCCTCCAATCGTGCCTTCCTTTCGGTATAAAAATAAAATCAGGTTCTTGCTTTTCTTCCTTTTTTAGGTTTGGCTGGATTTCTTTCGATTGCTTCTTTTGCATCGCTGACTTTTAGTAAAATTCTATTTAATAAATCTTTTGTTAATTGAGAAACAACCGCATTTCTTCCAATTTCCTCAAAGGGTTTGCCATCTTCCATCTGTTTTTGTGTGATATTTGAAAGTTCCTTTATTTCAGCTTGTATATACTCCTTTAATATCTGCCAGCCTCGGGTTTCTGACATAAAAGCCAATTCGTTATCTTCCGGATCAATTCCCCTCTCTTTTGCCTCCTCATCAGTTTTTAAAGAACGCAGTTTTCTAAAATCATTAAAGTAATCCGGCCTAGTAGCTTGTTTATTGTTCATTTGGTATCTGTTCTTCTGTTGGCGTTTCATTTATTCCTCCTAAAGCCGCCGCCGCTCCCAAAAAATTCTGTTTTGCATTGCTTAGTATTTGCTCCATTTCTTCATTTATTTTTCCGCTTTCCTTTTCATCAATAACTATCTTATCCCAAGACTGAATGCCGGAATTTGCCATAATCCTAGTCATTAGTTCCCCAAAATTTACTCCCTTGCCTTCCTGTTTAAGTAATTGCAATAGCGGAGATGTTGCCTCTCCACTATTTTGATCAACTGTTAAATTTTGGGTTAGAACACCAAACAAAGAATTTAGGTTAGCTGCTTGTTCTTTCTGATCAACAGCATACGTTGAACCCTCAATAATTTCATAATCATACAATATCGAACCTACCTTGCTTTTACTCACATTCAATTCACCTTTTTTCATATTGTAGTGTTCTTTAAAGTCCGGATATTGGTTTGCTACTTCCTTATATTCATCTTCAAACAATCTTATAGATAAACTTTTTGGCATTTTCTTAGCCAATAGATTTACCATCCTATTCATAACCTTTTTCAAATATTGTTCCATATAAAACCTGTCGGCATTATCCCTTGTGTTTTCTCTTGCTTGTTGCATTTTTAGAGCTTGAGGAGTTTTGCCAAAGCCAGGATCGGTTGTTGAAGTTGTAGTAGTATCAGTTGTCCCGAACATATTCATTAGAGCCGCTGTAATCACCTGATAAGTGTTATTAAAAGTATCAATCCCCCGAGGTGTGACGTTTAAAGAAGTAGCAAAATTATTGATATTTCCCCGGCATAACCATTTTGCGGCAGCTGAATATTTAATGCTGGAACGATCCGCTATTGCATCCTTGTTTAACAACACCGGCGGGAAAATAGAAATCTTAACAGCATCTAAATATAAATTTAACAAAGAATTTACTGTGTACTGCATTGTTTTGCCCCGCTCAAAGTCACCCATCCCCATTGGATCATCTAATAAAGGCAAAGCATATTTGCACGCAACCGGCAATTCACCATTCTCGTGGGGATTTTTAATATCCCTAAACACGCCGTTATCTTTAACAGCTGAAACAGTATCTACCCACCTATCCCTTTCATACATAGAAAGAACTTCATAATAACCTTTCTTTTTTGCTGCTTCCGCTTCTGAATATTCACTTGACTCCCTTCTTGTTTTATCTTCATCACTTCTTGAAGTTTTATCTCCGCTTTTATCCTTGAGAACACTTAATATCTTATTTATATTCTTATAGCCTTTCTGACTAGCTAAATTTTCAAAAAAGGAATAAGGCTTCCACGTTCTAATAATTATGAAATCACTATCCTCAACACTTACCGCCCCAACTTGAGGAAACACATCCCTAATGTTAATCAACCAGTTATCGGGGCCGATGTATCCATTTGCTTTTACATTCCAATCAATGAAAGAAAAGAAGTTTCCATAAATATTAGAATATAAATCAACCATCCTGTTTTTTGTTAGAAAATCAAACTGTGAATTAGCATTTGGCAGAACATACTTATCAAGCATAATATTCATCATCTTACCTGCTCCTGCATCATTACTGCTTACCCCCCTTACCTTGCCTGTTGGCAGTTGAGACATAACCCTGTTAGAACGTTCTATTGCCAGCGTTGCCAGCTTCGGATCAAATACCTGTGATTTTGTTGTATTGGTAATATTATCGGAAAGCTTCTGAAAGAACATATCTTCGCACTCATCCCATAAATCCCTTTTCGTTCCCAAAGCATTAAAAGAAGATTGAAAGCGGTTTTGTATTGTTTTTGTTAATTTATCAGGCATAAAAAAAGCCCTAGGATTATCCCTAGAGCTGCTAATACGGATGTTAGATTCTCTTACTACTTAATTATTATCATACAATTAAATTCCTGTCAATATTTCTTTCTTCTATTTTTAACAATATTCAAAGTTTTTAATACCGGCAAGCCGTTCTTTATAACAACATTGCAGGTAAGCGTGCCATATCTTAATTTAATAACTTCATTTTCAATAAAAATATGAAACTTAATCAGGTTTTTGTTCTTCATATTGTTCGCTTTCCATTATTACATAATCTTTAATATTTCCATCGTGTATTCTTAACACAAAACTAAATAAGCCATTTTTCTTTTTAGCCATATCAATAGAAATATCTTTATGCGGTTGTATATTCTGCTGGCGGATATAAAAGTTAGTAATCAATAAAAGCCTCCTTCTGAAAACATTTTAGTATCATCCGGCAAAGGCTCATCATCAACTGTTTCTTTATAGCTTACGACAAAGTACCTTAACGCCGCCATTAAATCATAATGCCCGCCTTTTACCGGATCGTCCCCTTCATCTAATATTGATATTACACTATTTTCATTTCCAACCGCTGACCGCCATTTCATATTTTCAATCTGTTTAATAAATGGCTCATTCTCCGGAGTATTAAACACAAACATTTTAGGAGCATTTTCAATTACTTTTCCGTTTGACAAATATACTTTATGCCCCGGAATTGGTTTTAGCCGTTCATTTACCTTTTCTACACAAAACTCTACCCAGCCCTTGCTGTTCTGCCCTACTGTTTTATCAGCTTGCTGAATAAATAAATTATACTGGCTAAATTCTTCCGCCCATTGCTTGCCGGAAGGATCGCCATAACTAATAATATTATGCAATCCATAATCCTGCGCATTTATTGCATCAGCGTGTTCTTTTATTTTCCTTTTATTATCTAAATAACACTTTTCTATAAACCAAACATCTTCATTCACCGCAAACCTTATTGAAGCTGTATAGTGGGCAGACCCATAATCAAAACCCCTGCCCCTTTGCCAATCGCTTGGAACGTCAAAAGGTTCTATTAAATTTATATCCCTGTCCCAATTCTTATGCACCAAGCCTGTAAACTTCCTGAAATCCGCCATATACTCCTGGGCAAAGGTATCTTCCGTTAATTCTTTTTTAGCTTCGTCTATTTCTCCTTTCGGAATATATGGGTTTTTGTAGCTAGTAAATCTCCAAGACTTATACAAACCTTCTTTTCGTTGTCCAATATTATATAGTTCGTAAAAGTGATTAAATCCTTTGGGTGTGCTAATGAAGATAGCCGGAGCTTCGTAATCGGTGAGCGTAGGACGCAATACCTCCGACCACAACCAATCCCAATTCCTAATTGAAGCGATTTCATCAATAACAATGCCCCTAAGCTTAACCCCCCGCAAAGCATCAGGATTTTCAGCGCCTTTGAGTTGGATAATAGAGCCGTTTTTAAGCGTAATAGAAAGTTCAACTTCATTTTTCTTAGATATCCATTGTAGGGGTATTTCCCTTTGAAATTCCCGCCAGTGAATCATCTTACTTGTTTTATAAGTAGGGGATACGATCCAATATAAGCCTTGTTTTTCTAATGCTTGTTGTAATATTAAATATCTTGACAGCACAGACTTGCCGGAACGCCTGCCGGCGCATACAATCCTAAATCTGTGATTATCAGTAGCAACTTTGTATTGCCAATCATTGAGTTTTACTTTCATCTTTTATAAAACTTACACTCATTTCCTTAACATCAATTTTTGTTAGATTTTTAATATTCCTATCAGTAAAATCTGGGTGCCGTTTCTTTAGATAAAATATGATAGCTCCCAAATCACCGCTTCCCGCTTTATCTATCAATGCCTGCCGCATCTCATCATTCAACTCTGCTTCCTTGTCTGCAATTCTCATTAAAAACTTTTCATCATTATCCAACCAATTATAATAAGTCCTTCTTGAAATCCTTACTGCCCTGCAACAATCACTAATATGCCCATTTGTCTTATCATACAAAGCTATTAAATTTTCTTTTTTATCTTGTGTAATCTGTAAAGTCTTTTTTACCATCCTGTATTCCTCATATAATACCCAAACATCAAGCAAAATATAATAGCGAATATAATTAGAAATATTATAAATAATAATCTTTCAGTTGTTGTCATTTTATTTCCAATACTACCTTATCTTTTTCTGCTCCTATTATAGCTTGTGTTGTAACCTTCCTCACATACTTTGTATTATCGTCCGGCAATAACTTTGGCACAAGCGAATCGACATAAATTTTTCCTAAAATATTATCTGAATCCCTTCTTCTCTTATCTTTGTAGTAAGCCGTTATGCTAATATCTACTGGAAATTTAGCTGTTAGCGTGCGTCTGCCGATACTTTCCAGCATAAGGGTATGAATGTAGTTGGCTAGTTTGCTTCTTACTGTCCAATGCTTAGAACTATATAGCTTGTTCCAACTAACTGCTTTGTGATTTTCAATAACAAATCTCATTTTGATACATATCTATAAAGAAAGTAAATACTTGTTCCAAAGAATAGCATTGTAACCAACCACTCGCCAATTTCATAAGTGCTAAAATCTAAAATCGCAACTAAAAATATACATATATTAACTGCCAGTAAAATATAAGCTAGTAATTTCATATCTTCACCCCCTTTCATTTATGCCTCCTGCTTTTTAAACCCTTCTTAGCTTGTTTTCTATGGTAGTAGTCCCTATCCTGACACCTTTCACACTTCTTTTTCTTTAATGCCCAAACTGCTATGCCACACTCAGGGCATTTAAACCAGCTTGATAAGTGTCTTTTGTTATCGTCATCCATTAAATTTAAGTTATTTATGATTACTAAAAGAACAATAATGTTCGTGTCCATACTTACTTGTATCTATATTACACACACATTTTTCTTTTTCGGTTATAGAGTCAAGGGCTTCCTCAACTTTCTCCATTATAAACTTAGTATTTTCCTCAACTACCTTATCGTGATTCTCATTTGAGCTGTCCCCTGCCCCTTGAGCAAAACATATATGACATCTTCTGTAAATATATTTCTCTAGTTTTTCTTCTTTTGTTTTATTCATATTACCCCCTTAATAAAATACTTTATAAAATACTTCTTGTTTATTAAATAAAACAACCCCCACATAACTAAAAATCCAGTCATTACTGGATAGCGGAATGCAATCATATCAATCAATACAATCACCCCTAGTGTGTTATTTATTACCAGTATTATGGCTAGTTTTTTAAATAAGGTCATTTAATTTCCTTTTTTAAGAAATCTAAAAAATCCAATAAACTTCCCTTTGCAAATCTGGAAGCTAAAAAAGGATTCCACACAGATATTAGTTCTTTTAATATCGGCAACGCCTCTCTTATCTTTTCTTTTTCTGTTTTTGATAGAGTCATATTTTAACCCCTAGTGTGTTATTTATCAGTAATAGTAAGGCTAGTTTTTTTCCTAATGACATATCAAAATAATTAAAAGAATAATAATAACCAACAAAGCCAAATAAATACGATGTATCAATCCCCTAAAGTCATCAATCCACATTCTTATCTGCCATTCGGTAATTGGTTCTAGTTTCCATTCTCCTGTGCCATAATATGAGTAACTCTTTTTTCTTCGTTTAGTTTCTTTTGTTTTATTCATTCTTGGTTTTAAAATATTTATCCCTAATAGCATTTCTAATATGTTTAAAAGCCTTCCATTCTTCCAAAGAAGTATCTCTATAACTCAATTCTATTTTATCTATCAATTTACAAATACCTTCAGCAGTTTCCTCCCGCTTAGAATCAAGAGCTTTAGAGAAAAATTGCTTGATATGTTTAGAATATACTGGTTTGCCATCAATAAAATCTGCAATCCATCTACCCTCTATAAACTTCTTATCAAATTCAGCCATTGTTTCTTCTGTTGTTTTATTCATATTTGGTTTTTTGCTCCATAGCCGACCACAATTAGGACATTTTATTGGAGGTTTCTCCCCTTCCGCTAATTCAATACTAATATTACAAGAACAATCTGATTTGCTAATCCTTGTTTTATTCATACATACATCTCCACTATCCTACAAAGTACAGTCCATAAAAACCAACCCATAAATACTCCGCATAATATTAAAACTAATAATTCTCCTAGTGGTTCTTTCACTTCAACTCCTCCCTTTGAATCATTTTGGCGATTTCAATAATATATTTATGATATATTACTCTTTCTTTTTTATTAACGGTGTTCCAATCCCAATTCAAATTTTCAGTTCCAATCGCCCCTGCCCTATCTAAGTAATCCTTAATTTTTTTATCTGCTTTTTTCATTTTTCCTCCTCTTTTTGGCATTTATCACAAATTTGTTTAAGGGTTTCATCGTCAGCATAATAATTAGGCATTGTGTGTCGTTCCCCATCTATTTCATAAAAATGAAGTCCGTCCAAATCACTATCTGTAATAGGATATTGGGTATGACAATTATCACAAGTAAAATACATCATTTTAACTCCTCCAGCTTCAATGCCGGAATAAATACTTTAGTATTCTCTAAAATCTCATATATCTTAGTTCCATTATCTAAACTACCCTCATATTCCCATTCCCTTATTTTTTCTTCTGCACCTGTTTTAGTTTTAAATAATGTTGAGCTGATGACATAATGTTTAATCATTTTTACCCCCTTTATATG
>Ga0222658_1001114_pt1 | contig 12368 bp, 13 predicted proteins | sample AntAcemetagen476_FD_179830 | JGI IMG/M metagenome (GOLD analysis project Ga0222658, IMG submission 179830) | Saline water microbial communities from Ace Lake, Antarctica - #476 | ecosystem: Environmental > Aquatic > Non-marine Saline and Alkaline > Saline | place: Antarctica: Ace Lake... | reverse complement strand
TGAACAACTCGTGAGTATTGACTTTAAGACAGATCCACACAGTTCCATTGTGGATAGTCAGTTTACAAAAGTGGTAGATGGTAAAGGTGTTCAGATTTTAAGCTGGTATGACAACGAGTGGGGGTATGCAATGCGTGTAACAGAAATGGTGCTCAAAGTTGGTTCTTTTCTCTCCCCTTTAGCGTGAAATCTCATTGCCCTACCGCCACCCGGCCTTCTCTAAATTCTCATATCTTTGAACATGGAAAGGCTACAGATGACCTCCGGCATCTAATAAGCGATATTGCACGTGCGAGTAAATACATCAGCTATGCCATCCAAACAACGGAAGCCGGTCTGGAAGGAGACGTAAACCAGTTTGGTGAAGAGCAGCAAAAACTTGATGTTCTGAGCGATGACATTATTCGACAGCATTTTTGTGAAAGTCATCTTGTGAGTTCCTTTGTTTCAGAAGAGCAGCCAGAAGTTATAGAGCTAGATGCTTCGCTCCCCTACTGTGTCGCATTTGATCCTCTCGATGGATCATCACTTATAGATACCAACTTCTCTGTAGGCTCTATATTTGGCATTTACGAAGGTAACGCCATAGTCGGTAGAAAGCCAGAGGAGCAGGTTGCCGCGCTGTATGTGCTTTATGGCCCCAGAACCCTGCTTGTGTACTCCACAGGCAATGGTGTGCACATGTTCATTCTCAATGATGTAGGCGAGTACATTTTGCTTGAGTCAAACTTGGGTATTGCTGATGAAGCAAAAAACTACAGTCCAGGCAATCTCCGCGCACTCAACGAAAACGCAGGATACAAAAAGACGATGGACCGTTGGCTGGAGCAGCAGCTCACTCTTCGATATTCCGGTTGCATGGTCGCAGATATTCATCACATCCTAAGTAAAGGACAAGGAATTTTCACAAATGTTCCCGGTTCCAAGTACCCAGACGGAAAGCTACGTCTTGCATTCGAATGTGGCCCATTTGCATACCTCGTAGAACAGGCAGGAGGTTCTGCGTCTGATGGAAAACAGAAAATACTCACTAAGACCATCGAAGCGATAGATCAGCGAACACCGATCATTATAGGATCGAAGAATGAAGTGGAACGGGTGGTTAGTGAAATAGGCAAATAATAGGGGTGAGGGTTTGGGTTAGGGTTAGGGTTTAAATTATTCGAAGATCTTCGATTCCTCCTATCCCTATCCCTAACCCCATCCCTAGTTCCAATACGTTTCCTTCTGTGCTTTTTCCATGGCTTCGTCGAGTGTGAGGGACTTTTCTTCTTCCTTCTGTTTACCTTCTACACGGTAGACGCGTTTTGCTGTGCGGTATGTGCACCATGGGTACATACGCTTGCGCTTGCGGCGGTACACAGGCTTTTTGTCCTTATCTGATGCTGGAGCTGGAGCCTCTTCTTTATCTGGCATGACAAGAGGCTTGGCTTTTCCTACCGCTGTCCATACAACAGGACCCACGACCTTACGGGCGCTGGGGTCTACGTATACGCAATCGCTATCGGCGAATTCATTAGGCATGTGAGTATTGTATATGAAAACTTTCAACATATACTGGAAACCGCATTATGTTTTATAAGCCACGCACTTGGCAGCCTTGGGTTTTTTGGATGATCGCAATTATCGCACTGTTTGTTTCCTATGCTTGGTTCAGTAATTTCCAATCGGTAGGCCTGGAGCACTTTCAGGTACACGTTGTTGATAGCGCAGACTATCGTTTTGTTGCGGAGCACTTTTGGGGAATAGCGCACGATTACAGAACGTACGCTCCTGAATTTTCATCAGACTGGGGAGCATACCTTTCTACGGTGCCATTTCGGGAAATTGGTATCGGCACGTTCTATCTGGCATTCACCCGCGTTGTAGGGTTGAACCAAAATCTGATTCCACTATTTTTGCAGATGTGTTTTTACGCTGTTTACCTGCTTGTTTTCTTCTGTATATGGAAACGATATAACCCATTTGTAGCACTTATATGTCTTTTAGTACTGCTTTCACCAAAGCTCTGGGCATCTACAGGTGAACTGTTCTCCGAAGCCTTCCTGCGCATTATTTTCCTATTGATGCTGTCTAGTCTGCTGTGGTTTTACAAAGAAAAAGATTTTGTGCCCAAATTTATCATCCTCTTTGTACTTACACTGATCGCAAGCCAAATTAAGAGTCAGTGGGTACTACTTAGTGGGATATTCTTTATATGTTCTGTAGCAGTTGCGTTTCGAGCTAAATCTATAAAGTACTACGTGCTTAGTGCGCTATTTCTGCTAATCCCGGTTTTTCTCATTCTTATGCACGGGATTGGTTGGAATGCATGGACACTTACTGTGGGTGGAGGCCTACACGCAAATGTAAAAACTTCAGGATCTTACCTAGATACCTACTGCAGCGAATATCCTGATAATACAGTTTGCGATCCTGCTTTCGAAAAGAATACTTGGTGGCTGGTACGCACAGATAAAGCTGTTTCTATATCTGAATGGCAGCATTTCGATGCTCAGGCATCAAAGTACTTTTTGAGAGATAAAGCGCAGGTTATGAGCGATTTTATACGCGGCATGTACATGGCAACTAATTTCCCTGCAGGGATACGAGGCGATGTCGAATTTAGCCGGTCTCCCCTCTTTGGCGCTGTAGATCTCTTCGTTTGGATTGTGCTTCTACTCGGCTTGTTCCCAAGAAAAACACGATATATCGTTCTATTCAGTCTGTCGCTTTGGCTTGTTCCGGCACTTGGAAATGTTTTTGCGGCATATTCTGCACGCTTTATAAGACCTATTGCTGGAATTCCTCTTGCTACAGGCATTCTTGTACTTTCGGTATTTATTCAGCCATACATAAAATCTCGTCCAAAGTCCTTCTAATTACAGGCCCAGGTGCCGCTGGCAAATCGACAGTTGCGGAACTGATCGCGAAGCGAAGTGATTTTGTGTATTTGGATGGAGACAACGAAGACACGGAATTTTTCCCTAATGGCGATCAATGGCTTCCCGAAAACACGGAGAATCTGAAAATGGCGCATGAGAAAATTCTGCGAAGGACGAAAGAAATAGCAGAACAAGGGCAGAATGTTGTAATCGACTACATCATCTTTGGGCGATATATGGAATTCATTGAATCATTTCGCGAAGAGTTCGGTGAGGATTTTTCGATCGTTGTTTTATTTCCCTCTCAGGAAGAGCTGAACAAACGGGACGCTAACCGCGAGTGCTGGACAACTGGTGCGGATCGAATCGCGGCAGTTTACGCGGAATTTGAAGCAATCAAAGATGAAATTGGTAAATCAAATTTCTTGGATACGACAGGTAAGAGTTACGAGAAAACAATTGGTAGTATTTTTTCCGAGTCACATGACTAACGCGTACATACTCGATTGGGCAATGGATGGCTATGGGCAGCTAAAAATGGACCTCAATGAAGGTCAATTTCAATACGAAGAAGAATCTGGGACGAATCATATTCGCGTTTCTGTTTCCCTTGATAAGCTCGAAAATTTTGTATCTATTGTGCAAAAGCATCTCAGTGCTCCCTGCAATTATGTTGATATTCAATTTCCAGACGAGGGTATAACGGTGATTATTTTTTCGCAGAAAATTTTTAAGATCACTAACTCAGAACAGAACAATCAGGCGAAACAATGGGCAATTGGACAAGGGCTTCCCGTAGAACAAGCAAACTGGGGCATTTCCTATCATACGCAATGATGTAGTGCAGGAGATTATTGTTCAATGTTAATTACTTCTTCCCTCTCCTCCCCCGGATGCTGGAAAAACGCTCTCGCTGTTTTTTTATGTTCGTTCCTATATTCAAGATATGCGTATAGCGTTGCAACAACGCTACCGATAAGCGCAAGGTACGAACCAAATCGAATCTCCATGCCTGGTGATCGCAGCGTGATTTTTACAAGCACAGATAATGCCGCGAGCATGAGAATTGTAGTAATGCTTGTTGTAATCAGCCTCATGATTGCATTGTTCTGGCGCCGAATCATTACGTTTTTACCAATAAGCGGCACGATTGTGATCAGCAACGTGTAAAAGGCAATGCAGAACACAAAAAGCCCGATAAACGACGTATGGAACCCAAAACCAGAAAAAGTACTTTCTGCCTTATCTATTAGAGAAGCCCGACCACTTATCCAAGGTGAAATAACGCCTGCAAGTATTGCTACGAGTCCCCCGTTGAGGATCTTCTCTTCTAGGTCTAGCGCGAGCAGTTTTCTTATGAATTCAGAAGCCATATGTAGAAAGATAATAGCACCCATATGCAGTCATCCACTAGACTGTAGTTGTGCGTATTGCAATTGATGTTCGGGAAGCGTGTCGCACGCAACCTACAGGCAAGGGTGCGTGGACGTTTGGCTGCGTTACAGAACTACTAGAACAAACCGAACGTACATTCGTATTGCTCACGGATGCCGACGTTCCACCCAATTGGATTCGGGAGAACGTCGAGGTTATTAAGTTGCCACGTGGACTAAGGTGGCACTTTAGTTGCGCTCGCTGGCTCAGAAAAAATAAGCCTGATGTATTTGTAGCCACCACAAGTTTTATTATTCCAGCGCTCGCTGTTAGCTCTGTCCCATGTGCACTTGTTGTGCATGATCTAATAGCGTTTAACCGCGAGCCTCACCAAAAACGTGCTCGTCTGCTGGAACAACTATTTCTACCCCGTGCGCTCCGTAAAGCGGCGCACGTCTTTTGTGTAAGCAACGCAACGCAGGCAGATTTGTTGAAGCTCTTCCCAAATACAGATTCCTCTCGAATGACATGCGTATACGCCGGTCCTTCACAAGAATCTCCACCGCTTAACAAGCCAGACGGAAAGACCATCTTAAACGTTGGCACACTCTGCCCACGTAAGAATCAACGGAGACTAATCCTCGCGTATAAAGCACTATCTGAGGAGCTTAAAAAGCAATACCAGTTGGTACTTGTAGGAAATCGTGGATGGCAAGACCAAGAGATTGTTGAGCTCGCTCAAAACACAGATGGAGTTGAGTGGCGAGGGTATATCGCTGGAGATGAATACAACAAGTTGCTGGCAACCTGCACACTCTTTGTGTTTCCATCTCTGTATGAAGGTTTTGGGCTGCCCGTACTCGATGCAATCCAACGTGGCATTCCAGTGCTTACATCTGCACGCGGGAGTTTGATAGAAGTTGCAGGTGATGCAGCACACGTTGTGAATCCGGAGAACATAAGTGCCATTACACATGAACTTGAACGATTGCTTACAGATGAGGCTCTCAGAAGGCATCTGCGCGAAAAAGCCCCAGAGCAAGCAAAGAAGTATTCATGGAATCGGACTTCTTCTCTGGTCTTGGATGCTCTGAGTTCTCTACAATGCAAATAATGCTTAAGTACAAGCACATCGGGATTACCGTGAAATCTGGCCTTACAAATAAATGTGAAGCTGTTGAGCGCGTGCTTAAAATTCTAGAGAAGCTCGATGCCAAGGTTTGCATAGATGCTAGGCGTATAAAGGATATGGAATGTACAAAAGGTCTCAAGGAAATGGATGGAATCAAGAACATCGATCTGCTCCTTGTGATTGGTGGTGACGGAACTATTTTGCGATCAGTTCGGGAAATGACCGACTTCTCCATCCCCGTACTCAGTTTAAACTGGGGCACAGTTGGGTTTCTTGCAGAAATCCAAATAGGTGAAGTAGAGGAACTACTCCCCTCTTTATTGCAGGGGAATGGCGTACTGGAAGATCGTGGACTTTTGCATGTTGAAGCAGAACGGAATGGTGAAAATGTTTTTTCCGGACATGCGCTAAACGAAGCAGTAATTGCACAAGGAACCATTGCACGGCTTGTAAGCCTGCAAACTCATGTAAATGGCGAAGAGCTCACGTCTTTTCATGCAGATGGCCTGATTGTTTCTACTCCTACCGGTTCCACAGCGTATTCACTCGCTGCCGGTGGCCCTGTGGTCCATCCGTCGATTCCTGCGATGATTCTAACTCCCATCAATCCTTACAGTTTCTCCCAAAAACCAATCGTGATTCCCGGAGATGCAACTATTGATGTGGAGGTAAAGACCAAGCCAAATAAATTCAAAGACACAGAAGTTGTGCTAACGATTGATGGGCAGGTTTATATTCCTTTGCAACAGAGTGACCACATCCGCATAAGAATGCATACAAAGAAGATCCGGTTTTTGCGGCGTGCGCAAGATACGTTCTTTAGAACAATAAGGCACAAGCTCAAGTGGGGCGAGAGGGTGGATTAAGCTTCGCTTTTTTTGCACGCACGAAATCCAGGCATCTACTTATGATTAATGGCATGTTAATTCCGTCTCTTAAATCCCAGTGGTAAACACGTTTTAACTCTCCGTTAAAGGATTCTATTTCACGTTGTACCTCTGCATCTGGAGCATGCCATTGCAAAAGTAGTCCAGCGAGCCTTCTGTTCGCATCTAGACTTGTCCAGAGTGCATCTTGTACGCGACGATCATCTTCCGTGTCTGCGATGAATAGTGCATTGGAGTTTGGTAAATAAATTTGCTGTGGATGAAATGCTGTTTGGTGGGCAATGACTCCAATTCTTCTTCTTCTAGCAGCTTCTCTCAATGCTTCAATATGCGCTTCAATTGCTGTTTCTACCTGACCATCCACAAAGTTTCTTGATCCAGGGTCATCTTTTATTCCGCTATTAAATAGATCATCAATCTCATCATCATGTTCATATGCTTCTTCATATGGCGTGTATTCTTGCTCTTCTGGTTTTTTATGTGGCCGATATGTACGTAAAATATAAAATTCCGGTAGCGCCATAGCGCGCTATGTTGTCACTCTTAAATCGCGTGTCAAGATTGTGCGATCATTTGTTCACGTTCCGGGCCTGTTCCAATAAAGCTTGCAGGGACATTGGTTTTTTCTTCGATGAACTTAATGTACTGCTGCGCTTCTGGTGGCAGATCCGCGAATTCCGTTATGCCAACAGTTGGCTTCTGCCAACCCGGTAATTCTTCGTACTGCACGTTACCTTCGGCATCTACCCCAACTCCTACAGGAATCACCTCCTCTTCATCCAAAACATCGAGCTTTGTAATATTCCAGTTAGTGAATCCATTTATAAGTGCTCCACGAATAAGATCTGGCAGGTATAGCCAACCGCAACGGCGTGGCCTTCCTGTGGTTGCACCGTATTCCCCTCCCCGCTCGCGCAGCCGCTCTTGAGCATCGCCGGTAGCTTCTGTAGCAAATGTGCCAGAGCCCACGCGTGTGCAGTACGCCTTTGCAATACCAATGCACGAATTGAGTCGCTGTGGCGCAAGACCGAGCCCCTGCAATGCACCCATTATTGTCGTGGAACTACTGGTTACGTACGGGTACGTACCATAATCAATATCCAGCAGCACACCCTGTGCACCTTCTATAAGAACACTTTTGCCACTCTCAATGTTCACAGCGAGATGCGAGGCCGCATCTTCGCTAATACGACTTTCCAGCATATCTTTTGCTGCTTTAAGATTCGCGAGCTCTGTTGCAGTGTCCATCTGTATTCCATACATCTTCTCTATTCGCTGTGCATGTGACTCAAGCTCGCTTTTAATAGCATCTTCCGAAAGCAGAAGTGTCTCTAAGCGCAAACCTACGCGCTCTGCTTTGTCCATGTACGCAGGTCCTATTCCGCGCTTTGTGGTGCCGATCCCCTCTCCCTTTACACTTGTGCGCCGTTCCTCAAGCAAACCATCTATCTCTTTGTGAACATCCAAAAGAAGATGAGCATTACCCGCAATCCACATTCGACTTATGATCTCCACTCCTGCATTCTTGAGTGTTTCTATTTCTTCCAGAAGAGTTGGCAGATGTATAACCATTCCCGCGCCAAGCACTACGGTTTTACCCTCGTGTAGGCATCCGGAAGGCAACAGATGGAAAATATGCTTCTTACCGTTTACAACAATTGTGTGTCCCGCATTTGCTCCACCACAAGCCCGGGCAATTATGTCGTAATGCTCCGAGAGAATGTCTACAAGCTTCCCTTTCCCCTCATCTCCCCACTGGGCACCGATTACTGAAGTTACTTGTCCGAGGGATGAGAGTAATTGTTGCATGGACTATTTGTAGCATGACAGCGATGCTTTGGCTAATCAGTATGGTTATTAGTTTGTAGTTTGTAGTTGATAGTTTGTAGTTTGTAGTTGATCCTCGGATTGCGTATTTCTTATGCATATTATTGAGGCGCTCACAAAGGCTAAAATTGCTTCTCTTGATGCAGAAGTGCTCCTCGCGCATATTTTGGAACGTGACCGCGCTTGGCTACTCGCACACGGAGAATACGAACTCACTGCGCAGCAAAGTGAAGCTTTTGCTCGCGCTGTAGAACGCAGGAAAAATCATGAGCCTGTTGCGTACATCACGGGAACACGAGAGTTCTATGGACGCGTATTTAATGTTTCGTCGGATGTTCTCGTCCCACGTCCCGCAACAGAAGGTCTAGTAGATCTTGTACTGGATACATTTAATCAAAGCACAGAAGACACTGTGCGAGATATAGATACAGAAATAGTCGCTGCATCTAAAATCTGGGAATCTTTAACAGATGTGCACACAATCGTAGATGTTGGCACAGGCAGCGGTTGCATTGCGATTACACTCGCATGCGAGCGGCCGGATCTCAAATTCATAGCAGTAGATGTATCGGAAGAAGCATTGGAAGTTGCGCAGCAAAATGCGAATAAACACGCAGTTGCACATCGCATTGAGTTTAAACACGGCAGTCTGCTGGAGCCTGTTTTAGATCTTACAGAGCCGTTTATTGTTGTATCCAATCCACCGTATATTCCAGATGCCGAAGTGCTTCCTCCAGACGTAGATAATCACGAGCCAACTCTTGCGCTACGTGCAGGACCAGATGGCACAGACATCATCAAAGAACTTTCACGTCAGGCACATGCGTATACGCAGTGCCACGGGGTTTTTATAGAATGTAGAGAAGATCAGGTTTCCTCCATCCTCTAACCCCTTGTTCAATGTAGGTGTTGGTGTTTACCTCCATCCCCTAACCCCTTGTTCAATGTAGGTGTTGGTGTTTACCTCCATCCCCTAACCCCTTCCTCCAGAGGAGGAAGGGGAAATAATTAATTGAACCCCTCCTCCTATGGAGGAGGGGTTGGGGTGGAGGTAATTCGGAGGGGCAAGCAGGGGAAATAATTATAGGAAGGGGAAATAATTAATTGAACTCCCTCCTCCTATGGAGGAGGGGCTGGGGTGGAGGAAGTCTTGAGGTGATACACTTATAACATGCACATCGGAATCGATTGCCGTTTCGCTGGTACCTCGTCTGGCCTTGGCCGGTATACGCGTTCCATTGTAAGTGCGTTACTTAAACGTGAGGACGGGCATGCATACACGCTCTTCGTGCGCTCTCCAGATGAGCCGTGGCTTACCGGCATCTCCAATGCCACACTAATAAAGGCGAACATCCCCCACTATTCTTTTGCCGAACAAACCAAGCTTCCTCGTCTCATCTTAACCTCCAAAGTAGAACTCCTCTTCTCTCCGCACTTCAACGTTCCCTTTGCATGTCCTGTTCCCTTTATAGTCACTATTCACGACTTGATCTTACATCGGTACCCAAACAAAGCCTCCAAATTCAAACAGCTCATCTACAGATTCCTTATGAAACGAGCTGTAACCAAAGCAAAACACATCATCACTGTGAGCGACTTTACTCTGCAGGAACTCATCGATGTTTTTGGCGCCGATGTTGGTACCAAGGCAACTCGAATCTATGAAGGAGTAGGCGATGCATTTGCTCCAGCTCCTGAAGCAGAGCAGCAGCGTGTGCGTGAGTGGTACGGGCTCACCAAACCCTTCTTCCTCTACGTTGGTAACGCAAAGCAGCACAAGAACGTGCAGATGCTTATAGATGCTTACGTGGAGTTGGGTGACCGCTCACGGGAACTTGTGATTGTTACAAGCGGGCGTGAACACTGGGATATGCGTATAGCTCCTGGTGTTGTGCGAATAACCAACGTAGTTGACCGTGATCTGCCAGCGCTTTATAGCGCGGCGAGTGCGTTTGTTACTGCATCGTTGTACGAAGGGTTCTGTTTACCTGTAATTGAGGCAGAAGCTTGTGGATGTAGAGTGATTGCGAGTAATTGTGGGGCGATTCCTGAGGTTGTTGGTAGTACTGCAAAACTCGTTGAGCCCTGTGTGGAGGCGTTTTGTGCTGCTATGAAGAATGTTGATTCTATGGAACCACCTAAGCCAAAGGAGTTTATTTGGGAGAAGGCGGCGGAGGGGGTGGTGAGGTGTTTGGGGTGAGAACAGAAAGCCTCGGGACATGAGACTTAGCACAATGGAAAAAATAGCAAAGGGTCTAGGGGTAGAAATTAAAAATCTTCAATATGCTTTAACAAAGACTGTTTTGTAGATGCTGTAATTTTCGTAGGTCGGCAACTCATGAGTAAATTATGCCATTCTTGTTATAATTTTGAGCTAAGTATGGAATAATTCACTGGTGAGATACTTGAACTTCAAAATAGAAAACTACAGAGCTATCAAAGAACCCTTGATAGTAGATACTTCAAAAAACACAATAATGCCCATTATAGGTATAAATGAATGTGGGAAAACGACAGTGCTTAATGCAATATTTGCATTTGATGAAGTAAATGACTCTTGGAATAAAGGTGCTCATCTAAATGGTATTCATAATCTATATACTACAGAAGTAGAGGATGCAATAATCGAATCTACTATTGAAATATCGGAAGATGAATTATTAGATGTAATTAAATCTATTGAGAAAGATAAAGATATTGCTCCCGAAAAGAAGAAAGGTATTAAAGGTCTTAAGCAAGATATTAAAGGTCTAAGTGAACCACTAGTTATTCAAAGAAATCTTGAAACAAAGAAATATTCCATTAGCAATGAGTTCTTTGAAAAAAGAAAATCTCTTTCCCCCTTAGTAGCTGAAGAGATTGTAAGAAATTGTCCTTACATACTTTATTTTGATGACTTCAATGAAGCAGTAGAGGATAAAATGAAAATTGAAATAGGTGATGATGGAAATGTCGACTCGTGGTTGTCGATAATGTACCAATTATTTAAGAAGGCAGAAGGAGGACATTCAATTTTTGATTTAAAAAAAATGGAGAAGAAGCGTAGGAAAAGTGTTATCTCAGATGCAGAAGAGCTACTGAATGATTCCTTAACTAAGGAATGGTCTAAGTTTTCTCTAGAAGGTGGTAATGCTGTTCATGTCAGCATTGATTATGATACTGAAGAGCATAAAGCTTCTGAAGGTGTAGCAGGAACTACAACTGAGTACTTAAGTTTAGGAATTATTGAAAAACTGGGAGAAAAAAATAGATTTTTTGGTATTAGGGATAGGAGTAAGGGATTTTTCTGGTTCTTTAATTTTGTAATGAAACTTGAATTTAATCCAAAGGTAAGACATTCAAGTGACAAAGATACTATCTACCTCTTGGATGAACCAGGTTCTTATTTACACGCAAATGCACAAAGTAAGCTTTGTGAAAAGTTGAAAAAGCTATCAAAAGACAACATAGTAATCTACTGCACTCATTCTCACTATCTTCTTAATCCTGATAGCGTACCTATAAGCTCAGTTAAAGTAGTTGAGAAGGATGACAGCGGTATTCATATGAAACCTATTGGTGAAACATCTGCAAATCTCAAAGAGAAAAGGGGTGCATTTCAACCATTGATTGATGCATTGGAAATCCCATTATTTGCAGCTGATTATGCTCAAAACAATATTGTACTTACAGAAGGAATATACGATTACTATGTTTTTAATCTGTATAAACAGTTTGGACCTCGTGGAACTAGTAAGCTCAATTATTATCCATGTGTTAATGCTCAATCAATTGCATTCAACATTTCTTTGATGATATTTGGCGGGAAAAAATATGCTGCTCTTTGGGATGATGATGAGGAGGGAAGAGGCGAAAAAGAAAAGGCAGAAAAATATTTTGGAGAAGTAGAAGCAAAGAAATTTATGGTGTTACCTGCCCTTAAGAAGCGAAAAAGCTACATACTTCAAGATGTATTTGATGGCAAAGATTTAAAAATGATAAGAGACGAACTTGTGCTGCCCGCCCATTCTTCATTCGAAAAAACCATACTAAATCTTTACTATGCGCCTACGGATAAGCAAAAAAAAATTCTTAAGAAAACATCTAAAGTAACATCTGAACGCTTAAAGTTAATCTACGTAGAATTTATAAATCGAATGAAATCTAAGTAGAGAATTATATATTGGAGTTCTTTTGATACCAGCGCCAAAATGCTGGATTTACACTTCCCATCTTATGATGGAACGTGTCTCTTCCTTCCTCCCACGAGCCCTAAACAAGCTTGGCTTAAAAAAGCACGCAGAT
>Ga0222658_1001113_pt1 | contig 12370 bp, 13 predicted proteins | sample AntAcemetagen476_FD_179830 | JGI IMG/M metagenome (GOLD analysis project Ga0222658, IMG submission 179830) | Saline water microbial communities from Ace Lake, Antarctica - #476 | ecosystem: Environmental > Aquatic > Non-marine Saline and Alkaline > Saline | place: Antarctica: Ace Lake... | reverse complement strand
ATTGGAAGATGCCTGAGAGCAAGATGTTTACTGGACCAACTGTAAAAGAGGTAGTTAGTAATGTTGGTAATACTATTGGAAGCGCATATAACACTGTAAAGGATACTGTTAAGTCAGGGGTGAGTAATGTGAGTAATTGGTTAAAAAAGATTAAACTGCCTTGGAGTAATTAGTATGTCTAAATATTGGAAGCCATCTTCGTCTGGCACACCTACACAAAGTGCAGCTCCGTCTTATTCTCCAACACCAGCTCCATCCTACCAACCACAGCAATCTTATCAAGATGAAAAGCCAGGTTTTTTTGAAAAATTTGGAACTAAACTTCAAGAATCACCCCTTTTAGGTAGGTTAATTAAAACACCAGTTGGGAGTGGTATATTGAAGGGCTTGGGTGCAGTGAGTAAGGTGATGAATACTCCTTTAGGACAAACCTTTGGGAGGATTTTACAAGCTCCAGCTAGGTATACTAGCGGTGGAGTAACAGATCGTGAGAGAAGACAAAGAGAGGCTGGTACAAGGAATGAGCCTAAAAGTTTTTCTGGTTTTTTATCTGCGGCTACTGATCCAATTATTAATCCTAAGTTTATAAAAGCTGGACTTAAAAATGTTTTTAATCCACCAAAGGAATTAGATCCTTGGGGAGGAGGATTTTCAGGAAAAGGAAGTGTTATAGATGAGAGAAGAAAGGCTGGTGAAAAAATTTCTCCGCTTGAAAAAGACGTTGCTTTTGGTATGGAAATTCTTTATCCCACCTTAGCAGAGTTGGGAGCAGGTAAAGTTATTAAAGCGATACCTGGGGTATCAAAATTAAGCCAGCAAGTATTAAAACCAATTACAAAATGGGGTGATGATGCAGTTGATTGGGTTAAAGGAACTAAACTTGGGAATATTATTGAAACTCTTGAGCCAGGTTTCAAATCTCCAGGTATTAAGAAATTCATGGTTGAAGCTAATGAAAATGCTAGTAGGAGAGTGAATCAGCTTTATAACACCATTGAAGAATCTGCAAAAAAATTAAGCAATAAACAACAAAGAATAATTGGTGAGATAATGGAAGATATCCCTGGAGCTTTTACTAAAGCTGATGAATCTCTTAGAAAAATTGCAAAACAAATGAATGATTTGGGAGATATGGTTGGGAGAGAAAGCGTGGAGATGTTTAAATTAACAAAAGGTAAAAAGGGTTTAGATCTAGAAACTTTTGAGAAATTTAAAGGTAAATATTTAACTCATACTTGGGATGAATTAATTAAAACAGGCAAAGCTGGATCTATTAGTCAAAAAAAAGATTCATTGTTTAGATATTTTCAGGAAAGAAAAGGTAAACCTGGATATAGAAAAGAATATGCTCCTGCTACTTTTAAAGGACTTGCAACTGAAATAACTGCAAATGAAATAGTTCGTGGTCATTTAGCTATTGCTGAAAAGTTTGGCATAAAAGCAGATGAGGCTAAAAAACTTATAAAAAAATACGGTGATGATGTCTTAAAAGAATTTGGTTATTTGCCAAAAGATTTAGCAGAAAGAGGGATGAATAATTTATATGATGATGTGATGCTTCCTCCAGAAGCGATTGAGCTTATTAGAGGTTATACTCCTTCAGCTGCACCAGTTACTAATATGGAAAAACTTTGGGCTACAATGGGACTAATGCATGATAGGGCGCTTAGTGGGTGGAAGTTGAGAGTAACTATTGATAATCCTGCTTATCATGGAAGAAATATTATTTCTAATCAAACATTGGCAGGATTAGCTACTGGTAGAAGCTTGCCAAGAACAATTGTAGATTCTTTTGATTCTTTACTTAGATATTTTGGTAAAGATGTAGATAAATATGTTGGAGCAATGGAAGCTGGATCAATTATTAAAACAAAAAGTTTATCTGATGGCTTAAATTTATTGGTGGATGAGTCTGGATTGATACAAAAGGGACTTCATAATCGTTGGAGAAATTGGTGGAAGGGGGTTCAAAATTCTTCTGAAGACATAGCAAAAGTAAGTGTTTTTAAACACAGCATTGATAAAATTGTTAAAGAAACAGGCAAAGCTTTAGATGATGTTTTAAAAGATTCTAAAGCTTTTAAAGTAGCTAAAGATTTAGCAGAAGAATCAATCTTTTCGCCTTATAGGATAGGTTCTGGAGAACGTGCATTAATGCAGAGGATAGTTCCATTTTATTCATTTTTTAGACAAGCAACTCCTTTTATTGCAAAAACTGCAGTAACCCATCCCGAAAGATTTGCTATATATCCTAGAATTAAACAGGCTGTTGAAGGACTCTCTGAAGATGTTGTCCCAGATGAGGATAGAGAAGATTGGCAACAAGGCAGTGTTCAGTTACCACTTAAATCTAAAGCTGGTGCGCCAATCGCATTAGATACTTCTTATTTATTGCCTTGGGGAAATGTAGAAACTCCTTCTGCAAGTTTAGCTAAGGGTCAGTTGCCAGGTGGATTATCGTTGAATCCTTTTGTTATGGAAGCTGCTCAACAACTTTTTAATAAAGATCTTTATTTTGATCAAGATATAGCAAAAGGTACACTTCCAGGAACCAATTTAAAAGATTTAACTAGCGTTAAACCTCAGTTAAGGGGTTCGCAAAGAATTATGCATGCTGCTAATACTTTATTGGGTTCTTTATTTAGAACTCTCAATGGAAAAATTAGACCATCTCTTACAAAACAACCAGATGGAACTATGGGTGTTCCAGATTTTGCTGGTAGGGAAAGAGACATCTGGATGGGATTGGGTGATTTACTTGGTTTAAAAACCACTGAACTTAGACCTGAAAGAAAGAAAGCATCAGATGCATATGAAAAACAAAAAAGATTAGAAGAAATTGAGTCTAGTATTAATTACACAATGAGAAATCATCAAATACCTCCTGATCAAAAAAAGAGATTACTAGATAAATACCAAGAACAAATACGAGATCTTTTCCAATAATCTATCCCCGCAAATTCTGCAATAATATTATTATTCTTGCATATATCGCAATAATCTGATACAAATAATATATTAATCCTTTTATCGTGGTTCGTAGCTACGTAAAAGAAAGTACGTTAGAAAGGAATACCATCATGACAGATGATGTAAAACAACCGCTTGTGTCTGAAGCTCCCGCTTCACCCGCTACTCCACAAGGTAGTGTAGATATTAGTAGTACTGAAACTCCAGCACCCGCTGTAGCTCCAGTCGCTACCCCCCCAGCTCAGGCTGAGGATAGAACCGTTAGTTCTGAGGAACATGAAAATCTCAAGAAAGCCTTAAAGCAAGAACGAGATAAGTTTCGCAAACTAAGGAGAGGACAATCTAGTAGGAGAAGTGTTCAGACAACGCCACCTAATACTCAAGCAGCTTATATTAAGCAGCTCGAAACCCAGGTAGCAATAACTGAATTGAAGAGCGGTGCTAGTAAGCTACTCAAGAATTTTCCGAATATTCCTGAGTCACTGAAAAGAGCCATTCTGAGAAATCCAAGAGGCTACATTCAAACGGAAACGAGAGATGTAGAGACAGGATTGCTCGATATAGAAGATTATATCGAATCAGAAATGGAACTTTTAGCAGAGCAAGATTCTTCTCAAACTCCCCCTAAAAAAGATGTCCATGTAGCTGGAAGTAATACGCCAGATGCAAACATTGGAGCAACACCTGCCGAAATACAGGCAATCATGGATAAACCTATTCGTGATTGGACCCCAGAGGATAGGAAAGCTCTTAAAGATTATCGGGAGAGTCACAAATAAAGAAAGGAGATTATAAAATATGGCTGCTATAGCAATCGCAACACTTACAGATCTAGAGAAAACCGATTATGTTGCAGAGGGATTAGAATGGGCAAAACCCAATTTAATTTATCAACAGTTTGGACAAGGCGACCGCGTTAAAAAGCGCGCAGGACATACTAGACAATGGTTTAGGATGACCAAGCCTGGATTAGCTGCAGGTGGAACTGATTTTAGCACTACTGTTTATCAGTACGTTAAAAACACCACTGGCACTTCCCCAACCTGGACACCAGCAACACCAGCAGATACTACGGTATCTGCTCAGGTCGATTTCTTGTTTGGTCAAGGTCATGAATGGAATGAAGGTGTAGATTACACTTCATTCGCAGATATTCCAAAAGAATTAAGAAAGCTTAACGCTCAACATGCTTCTGAAGCAATTGAGCAAGAAGTTATCAATGTCTTACGAGTTGGAACTTCAGCTTACTATGCAAATGCAAGAGCTGCACGCAATCTAATAGATGACAATGACACAGCAGATATGGATGACTTTTTAGGAGTCGTTACTGCTTTACGCAATAATGATGCTAAACCAATTCGCGGAAACTTCCGTGCAATGGTCAGTGCTAATATCATTCAGCAAATGCTACAAGATTCAAGTTTCAGAGATATTGTTAGTCGTGGTACTAGAGATTATTACTACACTGCAACTATCGCTGAATTTTTAGGGATTGGTTTCCAATTCTCTTCAATGGCACCTACGATTAGTTCTTCAGGTTCTAACAACGCTGTTAGTACATTAGAACAATCCATTATTGTCGGACAAAATTCATATGGTATTACCAAATGGATGCTTAACGACTACGATGTGGTTTACACTAAACCAGGTGGACACGGAGATTATTGGGCAACTAAACATGCTCTAACTTGGAAGTACAATTTCAAATCTGTTATTTTAAATAACAATTGGATGTACCGAATGGAATCCGCTAGATAGACTTTTGAAGTCATGCAACACTTTATTACTCAGTTGCATCGGAGTGACGGTCCCGATAGAACTCACTTAATGTAGAGTTTGCCGTCAACTAAAATGACAAGGTCAACCAAACCCGTCAAAGCTCTTAACGAGATAGTCGGGAAATATACTATAACTCCGCAACGAACCATAACAGGGGGCGTTAACGGAGTTAATTTTTTCTTCAAAAAGGGTGAGAAGACAGAACTTACACTCGCTCAATACAATATTCTTTTTGCTAGTGAATACAAAGGAGAGCTGTGAATATCAGTTACTACGGATATTTTTCGCCATTTGGCGGATACGGAATTGCAAATCTTTCTTGGGTCAAATACTTAAGGCGCGCAGGAGTAGGGGTTAGTGTTAATGCTAAGTTTATTCCTAGACCTGGCACTCAGGAGTGGGAAGTGCTAAGCAGTGAGGAAAGAGAGATGTTTGGGGAGTTTAAGGAAAGAAGAATTGGAATTATAGAAGCTACTCCAGATCATTTTCATTTAAATAAGTGTGAGATAAAAATAGCTAACACCATGGCTGAAACTGATGAGATCGGTCCCAAGTGGGTGGGAGCATTAAACTCAATGCACTATGTAATTGTTCCTAATGATTTTTATAGACGAGTTTTTAAGAAGTGTGGTGTGTTTGTACCTATCAAAGTTATCCCTCATGGAATAGATACTAAGAGATTCAAATATTTTGAGAGAAGCCGTAGAAAACGGCAGACATATATATTTGGCTGTTGTGGCTACTTAAATGATAGAAAAGGCGTTTTTGAGCTAATACGCGCCTTCTCCAGCGAATTTAACGATAACGAACCAGTGAAACTTCGTCTACATAGTACTGATCCAAATTTAGGTTTTTATAGCAATATGAAGGATAAACGAATTGAGGTAACGACAAAGCTTTGGGATTTTGATAAACTGGTTGAGTGGTATCACGATTTAGATTGTTTCGTGTTCCCATCAAAAGCTGAGGGAGTCGGGTATCCTCCTAGAGAAGCAATGGCTACAGGACTTCCGACTATCTTAACTAATTATTCAGGTCTAGAGGACATCGCTTCTCTTGGAATTAGCCTGACTCCAACAGAATTTGTTAAAGCTAATCCAATGGTTCAACAACCAGGTAATTGGGCAAAAATAGACATCCCCGAACTAATGGGTGCCATGAGGCACATGTATGAGAATAAAGATTATTCTTATGTAATTGGTAAGGAAGCCAGCAAAGTTATTCATAGGGATTATTCATGGGAATCAAGTGTAGGAAAACTAACGGAGTTTTTAGATGAAGTGTAAATGTGGTGGTGAAATGGTTAAAGTAGGAATGTTACAAAATTCATTTTGTGATACTTGTACTAAGTGTCCCAGATGTGGAAAGCCAGGAGCTAAGATAGATCGTGTTTATGGAATTTTAAATTGTCTTGATTGCCAAATAGAATTGAATAAGCTTAGTAAACCTCTTAATAAGAAATACGCCTCATTTACTTCTAAAGAAGAGTTTTATGCTACACCTTTTTATAAGCATATGGGATTACCACTCAAACCTCATGAGAAAAGACAGGAAAAAGAAATGAAGCGAAGAGGACTCTCATATCTAGATCTGCAACGAGAGAGAAATAAGGATGCTAAACCGAATCCACAAATGAGAAAAGTAGCAGAATTAGCTTTGAAAGGAGAGCTAGTAAATCATGTCAAAAAAATTAATGATAACAGGCGGGAAAGGGTTGTTGGCAAGTCATCTCAAAAAATACTTTAAAGAGGGTATTTTTGTAGATATTGAAGAGATGGATATTACAAATGTAGACTCTATAAAATTAGCGTTTAAAAAATATCAACCAGATGTAGTATTACATCTAGCAGCTTATACTGATGTGGGTAAAGCTGAGTATGAAAAGAGGGAGTGTTATAAGGTGAATGTGTATGGAACTGAGCAGTTAGCAGTAAGATCACCTCGGTTCATTTATATGAGTACAGAATATGTTTTTGATGGAGAGAAGGGGAATTATAAAGAGGGTGACGTTCCAGCTCCAGTAAACTTCTATTCTATGACTAAATTATTGGGGGAATATGTAGCTACTAAGGCTAAACGATATTCAATTATTAGGGGATTGTTTAAACCTCGTCCATATCCACACGCAGCAGTTCCAACTGATATGTGGACCTCTGGAGATTATGTAGACATCATGGCTAAAAAGATAGTCAAAGCTGTGGAGAATGAAGACACTTTACCCAAAGTAATTAATATTGGAACTGGTAGAAAGAATTTATATCAGTTAGCATTAAAGACAAGGAAAGTTCAACCGACAAAAAGGATGAGTCTACCAGTCAGATTACCAAGAGACACAAGTTTAAACACTATGTTATGGGATCAATTATATGAAAAAGGAGAGTTATGAATCTCCAAACTAAAATGTGTAGCAAGTGTAAAGAAATAAAAAAAGTTAGTGAATTTAATTTTAGATATAGAAGAAATACTAAAAAATTAAGAAGTCAATGTAGAAAGTGTGAAAGAGAATATTTAGATAAATGGGAACTTTTAAATAGAAAAGAAAGATTAAAATATAAAAAACAACAAAAAAAATTAAATAGAGATTTATATAATTTTTATGAGAGAAAACGTAAGTTTGTTTTGAGAAGTCCTTCCTTATTCGGGACACATACGGTTAAAGAATGGGAATCATTAAAGAAAAAATACAATTACACTTGCCTACGATGTTTAAAAAAGGAACCAGAAATAAAATTAACAGAAGATCATATTATTCCAATAAGTTTAGGAGGTTCAAATAATATAGATAATATTCAACCATTGTGCGTGAAATGTAATCAAGTTAAAAGTAATAGAGATTGGAGATTTTTATGAAAACAATACCAGTGCTTTGCCCCACTTTTGATGAGCAAACAAAAAAGGAGTTACTTGAAGTTTTAGATAGTGGTTGGGTCGGTCAAGGACCCAAAACCAAAGAGTTTGAAGAGAAGTTTGCCGAGAAGGTTGGAGCAAAATACGCCATTGGTTGTAACTCTGGTACCGCTGCTCTTGATCTATGTTTAAAAGTTTATGGGATTAAGGGTGGAGAGCTAATCACCACTCCATTTACATTTGTTTCAGATGCGATAGTTGGTGAATGGAACGGCATGGATGTGACGTTTGCTGATATTAAAGAAGATGATTTTTGTCTAGACCCTCAAGCTATAAAGAAAACCAGGAGAACTAAGGCTGTTATTGCCGTAGATTCTCATGGACATCTAGCAGACATTAAAGCTATTAAAAAGAAGGTTGGTGACAAAGTTCTAGTGATAGAAGATGCAGCTCATGCTATGTATACCCCTGGAGCAGGTAAAGATGCAGATATAACCATGTGGTCTTTTCAAGCTGTTAAGTCTCTCCCTACGGGGGACGGTGGAATGATTACTACCAATGATAAGGCTATTTATAATAAATTAAGAACTTTAACTTGGGTAGGGGTTGAAAAAACAACCTATTCTAGAACCATTGGTAAGAAATACACCTGGGATTATGATATTACTCAGTCTGAGGGTATTAAAGCTTACATGAATGATATTACTGCTGTGATTGGAATTGGGCAGTTAAGGCGCATTGATGAGATGAACGCTAAGAGACGCGCCCACCAGAGTGTATATAATGATGCTTTTAAGGAAATTAGGTTTATTAAAACTCCTAAACCAACAGCAACGTGTCAGTACTATACCATGCAGTGCTATAAACGAAATAAACTTTCAGAAATGTTAGCAGAGAATAATATTGCTACTTCAGTTCATTTTAAACCTCTACATAAAATGACCTATTGGGCGAAAGCAGCTAAAAATCCTATGCCAGTTGTGGATAAGTTGTGGGTAAACCTCTTAACACTACCAGTACACGATGGTTTAAAATTTAGTGATCAGGAAAGAATTATAGAGTTAATAAAAGACTTTTATCAATTACAGGGATCGGGTGAATTTATTCACGGTAAAATCCATATGCCTTGGGAGGATGATGAAAATAGCGATATTTTATAGACATTTCCCCATGGCTATGGGGAGATATATACATTGGGGACTAGAACAAGCTGGTCATGATGTGTTGTCACTTGGACCATGGTCAAGAGGAGATATCCCTTGGGAGGGAGAGCATAAATTCCCTGAAAAGTATTGGTATCCACCTACAGTTGAGACACCTGATGCTCCTAAGATTGAAATGGAAGACGTTTTTAAGACCTTTAAAGGGGCTGGAATCAAGCCTGACTTACTAATTCAAGCAGCTGACACTTACTTTATTTATGGTAAAGCTCCGATTCCTCACATAGTAATTGGGACTGATCCACATGTGATTAATTATAACTATCCTAAAGAATTTGCTGATAAGTACTTTTCTATGCAGTATCACTATAAGGAACCCGATGATGGTTATATGCCGTATGGGTTTGATCCAACTCTATATAAGTATCAACCAGATACAGAGAAGAAATATGATGTAGTGTTATGTGGTTTGCAGTACAACCATCGTAAACAAGTTCTTGATCGGGTAGCTGCTAAGGGTTGGAAGGTGTTTGCTGGTATAGGGTATATTTATAAAGAATATGTTGATTTATATAACAGCGCTCCAATAGCGTTTAATTGGTCTTCTAAGTTAGATTTACCTTCTAGATTCTGGGAGGGATTAGCAATGCGCAGGTGCGTAGTTACCAATCGTGTTCCAGACTTGAGGAGGTTTGATTTCATTGAGGGTGAAGATTATGTTGGTTATGATAGTGAGGATGAAGCTGTAGAGAAAATAGACGAACTTCTTAAGAACCCCAAAGAGATGGATCGAATAGCTGAAAATGGTTATAAAAAAGTACAACCCCACACCTTTAAAGCTCGGGTTGAGAAAATGCTGGAGGAAGCAAATGTTATTTAAAGAAAGAGTTGAAAAACAATTAAAAGCTGGAGAGTGGGATTTAATAGAAAAGTTTGATGATGGTACTAATGGCGCTAATGAAGTGGGTCATGTGCGATTACGAGATGGAACTGAAATTATTCATAAGGTCATGTTAGCTGTGAGGATAGCTCCTCCTGGTGGGAAGATTATATGGAAACCAGAATGGGACGTATGACAAGTTTAATTTTACCTGTGTGGAATCATTTATATGATCTAACAATACCGTTTATCAACCAGATGTTAAAAGTCCCAGGAGATTGGGAGTTAATTGTAGTTGATAATGGCAGTACTGATGGAACTGATAGATACTTAAAACATCTAGCTAATGAAGAAAAAAGAATTATACCTGTTATTTCAAAGAAAAACTTAGGCTTTGGTGGTGGAAATAACTTGGGATACAAGAAAGCTAAGGGTGATACGATTTGTTTTATTTCTAATGACGTAGTTCATAATTCTCAAAATTGGTTAGGAATGTTAGAACAAGCCCTTGATAAAAACCCAAAGAGTTTGATTGGTCCTCAACTGATTGATTTTAATCAACTAACAGCGTTTGATAGAATACCCACTCCATACATGGCTGGCTGGTGTGTGTTTGGATCTAGAGAAATGTTTGATGAAATTAAGGTTAGAGATCAAGTCTGGTGTGAAGATTTTGGAACGGCTTATTTTGAAGATGTGTGGATGAGTGTAGTTGCGGAGGATAAAGGTTACAAACTGTTAGAAGTACCTGTTGCTCTACACCATTTACAGTCAAGAAGTTCTGATCAGATAGATATTCCTAAAACGACAATATTTGCCAAGGCAGTGTTTGATAACAAGATGATGGTTAGACATTTAAAAAAAAATAAACAAAAGAGAATAGTTTTCTTTTCATCTGGAGTACCATATGGTTTCTTAGATGAGGACTTTGAGGGTAAGGGCGTGGGAGGGGCTGAAGCTTCTCTAATACTACTTGCACGGGAGTTTAATAAGGATGGCTGGAGAGTTGAGATTTATAACCGCACTGATAAAGTAGGTAAATACAATGGAGTTTATTATCATAATATTTCAGAATATAATTCCACTACTTATTGTGATGTGTTTGTGTTATTCAGGTCATGGAATCCAGTTGTAGAATACGCCAATACTAAGCTTAAGTTGTTCTGGAGTTGCGACCAGTATACTGATGCTCAGGGCGTGTGGGATATGAAAGTTTTCCCATATGTAGATAAGACAATCGCTATCTCACCTTTTCATAAAGAATATTTAGAGAAAGTGTACAGTACTAAAAATGGCGTAACAGTAATTGATCTTGGTATTAATTTAAAAGATTATAAGCCTAGAAAAAAGATCAAGGGTAAAGCTATTTTTTGTAGTGTTCCTATGAGAGGACTAGAGTTATTAAGCGTATTAGTTCCAGATATTAAGGAACGTGTACCAGATTTTAACTTAACTATTACTTCTGATTATCGTTTGTGGGGACAAAAGGAAGCTAGGAACGGTGAGTTTAAAGGCATGTTCTATAAGCTAGATTATGTTAATTTCTTAGGTAAGATACCTAGAGAAGATTTAGTTAAGCATCAACTTGAGGCAGAGGTGATGACATATCCATGCAACTACGATGAGTGTTTCTGTATCTCAGCTATGGAGTGCATGGCTGCAGGAGCAGTGCCTGTAACTAGTGATACAGGTGCGCTACCTACAACCATAGGAGATGCAGGAGTTATATTATCTAATAGTGAAATGAAGGAAAAATTTGTAGATTCAGTAGTAGATATATTAACCAATCATAAAAAACGAAAAGAGTTGGTTAGCAAGGGTAGAGCAATAGCTAAACAACATTCTTGGGATATTATATTAAAAGATTGGTTAGAATTAATAATAAAGGAGACCAAAATGGCACGAAGGAAAACTAGTAAAAAGGTAGTTAAAATAGAATCTATAAGGAAAGCACCTCAAGTAACGATGCCTTCTTTTGTGATGTTGAGATTTACCAAACCAGTTGAATTTGCTATTAGCGCTAGAAAGTTTCAAACTGTTATTGTTGAAACAAGTTCGGGTGTTGTTAATCAAGTAGAAGTTCCATACGATATGGCTGCTCAAGCTATTGAAAACTGCATAGCATTTTATGGACCTGAAATTACTGGATAAATTAAAATAAAAGGAGAAAATTATGGCAAGTGCTATACCCAACTCAGCCAAAGTAAGGCTGTTAAACGGTGGAATAGATCTAGACACCGATGATATTAGAGCTAGATTATGTATGACCACGACTACGTGTGATACGGAAATAGATGCAATCAACGATCTGGCTGATTACAGCTTGATTGATGTGTCAGATGCAACTGGTTATGCTGATGTGGCACTAGCCTCTGAAGCAGTAGCTGCTGATGATGCTAATGATCGTGCAGAATTTGATGCAACCAATGCCTCGTTTGCAGGTCTATCAGGTGATGCTACTAGAGATTATCAGGGAGTGTTGATTTACTTATATGTAGATGGAACTGATGCAAATGATCTTCCTATAGCATTTATTGACTTTACAACCGATATTCCAAAAACTGCTACTCAGGTAGATATCCCATGGAGCGCTGAGGGGATTTTACAATTAGCATAGGATTAATAATTAAAATGTAATTCCTCCAAACCCATCAAGGGGATGGGGGAATTTTAGAATAACATGGTATTAACAATTATATTTACTGAGGACTAAATGGCACAGGCAACTGGTGGA
>Ga0222658_1001112_pt1 | contig 12372 bp, 12 predicted proteins | sample AntAcemetagen476_FD_179830 | JGI IMG/M metagenome (GOLD analysis project Ga0222658, IMG submission 179830) | Saline water microbial communities from Ace Lake, Antarctica - #476 | ecosystem: Environmental > Aquatic > Non-marine Saline and Alkaline > Saline | place: Antarctica: Ace Lake... | reverse complement strand
GAATGATATGCAGAGGGTTGCCACCTGCAATAAAGAACATCGTGCAGGCGATGGATGTAATAACGAGAAAAGATCCAAAGTCCGGCTGCATTGCTACAAGCAAAGTACTCAAGATTAGTAGAGTTGCGAATGGCAAGAATCCCTCCTTCCAGGTGCTCATGCTCTGTTCTCGCTTCTTAAGCCATACTGCCAAATAGAATATGAGTGTCAGTTTTAGCACTTCGGATGGCTGCAAAGAAAATCCTGCGACTTGTAGCCAACTATGTGCTGTTCCGTACTCTGCTCCAACTCCAGGGAGGAACACAGCAAGCAGAAGCAGGAGAGATATGCCAAAGAGCGGCATGGCAAAGCGTTCCCATGTGCGATATGGAACGAGCAACGTTACTGCCATGGCACTCAATCCTAGGAATGTGTGGTAGGAGCTTCGTATTAGATAGAAGGCGTTACCCGGGGCATCACGAAGACCCAGGAGAGTTAGTCTCTGTGTTAGTTCATAACTTTCGAACACACTTACACTTGCGATCATTGCCAGTCCAAAGAACGTGAGAACTACTGTTATGCCAGCCAGCAAGAGGTCGAGTCGCTTGAACACGGGGGAGAGTATAGGGGAGTGGAAAGTGAGAAGTGAGAAGTGAAGCAACATTACTTTCCCCATCCGACCGAGTTGTCTGGGCGGGCACTTTCCACTTGATAGATGCCTTTTAGAAATGCCTTGCGATGCTTTCCAGTCATAGTTGGTAGTAGTGCTGCGATTCGGTATCCAAGAAGTTTCCATCCTGTTGGTAGGCGATCAAATTCTGGTGCTAGTTTTTTTATATGCACTGCAGATTTCCCCAATGTTTCCATGCGCTTCAAAGAGGTTTCAAAGTCGACATGATGGTTGTGGAGTGCCCGTGCGCGCGGTTCGTAGAAGAGGCGTACTCCGGCATTTCGCAGTCTCATTCCCCACTCAATGTCTTCCCATCCGTACATAGTTATATCTTCCCGGAAGGGGAATTTGCGAGCTAATGCTGTGGGGAGACTTATGTTAATTGTGTATGCAAAGCGATGTTGTATCGATTGCGGGATTGTCGTGTGTGCGTACTCAGCAATCTTTGGGTAAGCAAATTGCCAGCCACTTTGCTCGAGCCATCTCATCACTGGTGTGATATCAGCCGATGGATCCCATGTCGTAAAACCTAAAACTGCCTGCTGTTGTTTATGGGCTTGTACATGTGCTTCACATGCATTTGGCTCTAGTAAAGCATCGTCTCCAATAAAAAGGCAGAGTGGCGATGTTGCATCCTTCACACCTCGGTTACGTGCAGTGCCCTGCTGACTCTTTGAGATCTCCAGAAACTTCACCGGCACTTGCCATGTGCTCTTTTTAAAAAGCGCAGACGTCTTGTCATCGTGTCCATCACTTACAACTATGACTTCCAAGTCATCCGCAATTGTCTGCTGTTCAATATGTTCAATGCATCGCGCAAGAATCTTACTGCGCTTGTGCGTTGGGATGATGATGGATAGCTGTGGCACAAAAGGTAGTATCTCGTATCTAGTATTTTGTATCTAGTATTCCCGGGAAATCCTTACCACTAAATACTGAATACTAGATACTATCTGCGCATATGAACTACCTCTTTCTGGATATAGCCAGCCATGAAGGCATTATCGCCTGCGCGAATGACACGTCGGTTGTTGCTTCTCATGCGTGTACAAATCGCCTATCAGATCATGAGCTAATTCCGTGTGTCGAAAAGATGCTCAAGCAGGCAAATTGGTCATACAAAGATTTTACGCACATTGCATGTGTCATTGGTCCGGGGGGTTTTACAAGCTTGCGAGTGGCAGTGGCATTTGCGAACACGCTCTCCGATCAATTGGATATTCCAGCTGCAGGAGTACATCTGAGCGATTTGTATTCTGCCCGAATCCCCAATCCTCAATCCCCAATCTTGTGGGTTCATTCCACAAAGAAGAGCGAACTTTTTGCGCGGACATTCGATTGTGACCCATGGCCCGAGCCAACACATCTGACACTTGAGGAATTTATAAAACAAGCACCAAAATCTACGCAATGGTGTGGTGAGCTTATTGAGGAGCATGCGAAGGAGATTATAGAATTGGGCGGTAAAGAAGTAGAGTTATCCGATCCTCTCGATGTGCTGCCTGTATTTCTAAGTAAGCTGGAATATAACAAAGATCCGCTGCAGCCTTGGTATGGGCGAGGCTTTTAACGTACTCTATCTGTCATGCGCACTGCCTTTCGCATAGTAGCTATCATCATAATATTAATTAGTGGTTGGATTCTTTGGTCAGATAGCAGTATCGAACCAATCACGTCGGAGATTTCCGGAGAGTTTGCAGATGCATTTGAGCAATTTAAGTCTTCTGCTTATCTCCAATCATTGTGGAATGAAGTGTGTGCCTATCCTCTTGCTGAGGAAAATGTGGTGCTTATTGTTGCGGTTGATGAAAGAGGAGATAAGCCGGAATTACGTTGCCAATGGCGTGATGTCCCTGTCGGTATAGATGAGAAAGCTGGTATAGAAATTGAAGAATCTGTTACAGATGTAAATGCCGAATGGCTGCGCTGTGGATTCGATGATGAATTTGCCGAAGAGGTGCGTTCTGCTGTGCATAAACCCGGTTCTGCTCGAGTCCATCTTGGTAGTAGTCCGGGCAAGCATGTATCTCTTTCCTACGTACTTATAGGCAAATGTCATTTCTGGGATGAGTATTATTGTGAAGAATACGATGGAGGCAGGATTTGCGAGCTTGAGAATTCAGGTGATATATTAAGTGTTGCGTATGCAGTTCTAGATCCACAAACACATACAACGTTCTGGTAGAAATCGGGGCAATGCATCGCGACAGAACGTACATTGTTCTAACATCTGTGTACCTATGTCTGTAATCGATTCACTCAACAAGCTCCTTGGTGATCCCAATGCAAAGGAGCTCAAGAAACTCTGGCCTCTTGCTAAGAAGGTACGTGTGCATTGCGAGAGCGAAGAGATCCAAAAGCTCGGCATTGCGGACCTTCCTAAAAAGACGGAAGAGCTTCGTCAACGCATTGCTGATGGTGCAACTACAGATGACTTGCTAGTAGATGCATTCGCTACCGTCATTCGGGCATGTGAGCTTATTAAGGGGAAGAAGTTGCTTATCGGAAAGCAGGAATTTGTATGGAATATGGTTCCGTATGATGTTCAAATTCTTGGAGGAATCGTGCTTCATCGCGGTGATATTTCCGAAATGAAAACTGGAGAAGGTAAAACACTCGTCTGCACAATGCCGGTGTATCTCAATGCTCTTGAGGGCAAGGGTGTGCACGTTGTAACGGTTAACGACTACCTCGCAAAACGAGATGCGCTTTGGATGGGCATGCTATACGAGGCACTCGGACTTAATGTAGACACTATCCTCCATGATAAGGAAACTAATGAACGCAGAGAGGCATATTCAGCTGATGTCACGTACGGCACAAACAACGAGTTTGGTTTTGATTATCTGCGTGACAATATGGCCACATCCATTTCACGACAGGTACAACGTGGGCTGCATTATGCAATTGTGGATGAAGTGGACAGCATCCTAGTTGATGAAGCTCGGACACCGCTTATTATCAGTCAGCCAGGGCAAGAATCAACGGAGAAATACATGCAATACGCAGGGCTTGTGCAAAAACTTCAGGAGAATGTGCACTTTAATAAAGATGAGAAGCAGCGGGTTGTTACACTTACAGATGAGGGTATCCGCAAAATGGAAGAGCTACTTGGAGTAGATAATATTTACACAGATCGTGGATTTGAAGAGGTGCATCACATGGAACAGGCACTTCGTGCGAGTGCTATTAATCAGCGAGATGTTGATTACGTAGTGAAAGATGGAGAGATCATTATTGTGGATGAATTTACCGGTCGTCTAATGCCAGGTCGTCGTTTTGGACATGGTCTACATCAAGCTATTGAGGCTAAAGAAAAAGTAGAGGTACAACGCGAGAGCAAGACTCTTGCCACAATCACGTTCCAGAACTATTTCCGTATCTACAAAAAGCTTGCAGGTATGACAGGTACTGCAAAAACAGAGGAGGAGGAGTTTGAATCCATCTACAAATTACGCACTGTTGTTGTGCCAACGAATAAGCCCATGGTTCGAGACGACAGATCCGATGCTATCTATCGAAGTGTGGAAGCAAAGTTTAAAGCTGTTGCAAAAATTGCTGGGGAGAAGCATGAAAAAGGTCAACCAATATTGATTGGTACGACTTCTATCGAAAAATCAGAAGCAATGAGCGCGCTTCTCACGCGACGCAAAATTCCGCATGAAGTTCTAAATGCAAAACAGCATCAGCATGAGGCAGATATTGTTGCTAATGCAGGCCAGAAAGGCGTGGTGACTATTGCCACTAACATGGCTGGTCGTGGTACAGATATTAAGTTGGGTGATGGTGTTATTGATCTTGGTGGACTTTGCATTCTTGGCACAGAGCGCCATGAAGCGCGGCGCATAGATAACCAGCTTCGTGGTCGTGCCGGTCGTCAGGGTGACCCCGGGGAGAGTCAATTCTTCGTTTCTATGGAAGATGAACTTATGCGACTCTTTGGCGGCGATCGTCTAAAGGGAATGATGGAGAAGCTCAAGGTTCCTGAAGATCAGCCGCTAGAGAACAATCTTGTTTCTCGTAGCATTGAGAGTGCCCAAAAACGTGTAGAGGGACGCAACTTCGACATTCGTCGTCATGTGGTGCAGTACGACGACATAATGAACAGGCACCGTGAGATCATTTATACAAGAAGGCAGAGGATTTTAGAAAAATTGTCAGAAGAGGATGGGCAAACTACAGACTCAAAGATAATAAATTCGGATAGTGATGTGCAGTCGTTGCATGAGGACGTGCTTAAGGCCATGCATAAGGAGATTGAGGCACTTGTACAACTTCATGCTGGTCAGGAGGATCCAGAAAAGTGGAATACTAAGGAGATTGTGGAAACGATGGCTGCGTTGCATCCGGCGTTTGCCAGAGAGGTGACTGAAGAAAAAGTTCAATCTTTCCGTGAACCCACACCGTTTAAGTTGTTTCTAGTGGGACTAGTTGACCTGTTCTATGAACAGAAGTGTTCTCATGAAGATGCAAAAACGGTAACGCAGGCTGAACGAGTAGTCACACTGCGGTCGATCGATATGCACTGGATGGATCACATCGATGACATGGCGCATCTGCGTGAGCAAGTTGCATTTTCTGGTTTTGCTCAGCGAGATCCACTAATCGAATACAAAGATCAGGGGTTCCATAGGTTCCAGCAACTTCTTGTTTCCATTGATTCCACGATTGTGCGTATGTTGCTTCAGGCTGATTTCAAGCAGTTCGCACCCAGACTTTTCTTTACTCAAGAAGGAAACACAAGTGACGATCTGCGTACAAATGAAGATCAAATTGAAGCAGAGCTCACAGAGACGGGAGTGGGGGAGGAAGTGGAAAGTGGAAAGTCAAAAGGGGCAAGTGATGCTATTAACCCAGTTGTTGTGCGTGCGGATGAGCCTTCATCACCAATCACTGTTTCTGCACAACCTAACTCCACCAAAGCTCCAGATGGCAAAAAAGTAGGACGAAATGACCCGTGTCCGTGTGGGAGTGGGAAGAAGTTTAAAAAATGCTGTGGCAAATAACGGTGAGCAAGGCTCAGAAATATCTAATTCACTTATTTTTTGAGGTTTATACCAATAATGATTCCTACAGCAATTCCAACTAAGAACAGTAACAATGGACCTGGCTGATTTTTGGAAAGCAGGATTGCAATGATTGCAACAGCAGGAGCAATGCCGCGCAGTACCTTCTTATTGATGGTGATTGTGTCCGAATTCTTATTCATAGAGCGTGATGCGTATGGATTATATTTAATCCTTGTAGAGAAGACAAAATACAGATCGTTAATGCTTTGAGTTACACGTGACGTGAGTGTTGCTAATACAGTATTCTTCTCCTCTCTCGTGGCAGAACACCCCAAAATAGTTGGCCATCAAATTATCCTTGAGGAACTCTCTCGAGATCTAAGCGCAAAGAACCTTGCGCATGCATATCTCTTTTCTGGTCCGCGACATCTTGGGAAGATGGCAGTAGCACGTTGGTTCGCCGAACAATTACTCACAGATGGAGTGCCAGAAGAAAAGCTTGCTGACGTACGTCGCAATATTGGGTGTCTAACACATCCAGATTTACTGATTCTTGATCAATTATGGATTGAAGGAACATGCACAGATTGGGATGTCGTTGCTCGTACATCTAATGTCCCACAGCAGCATCGTGCAAAAAAGCCTGCAGCGAAAACCGATACAATCAGTATTGATGATGTGAGGGCGTTACAGGAGCGTCTGCACGATACTGGAACCGGACAATTCCGCTGCTGCATCATCCGTGCCATGGAACGCATGCAGGTTGCGGCTGCGAATGCGTTTCTTAAAATTTTAGAAGAGCCACCAGAAGGACTCGTATTCATTCTCACCTCGCAGTCGGCTTCTATACTATTACCCACTGTTGTTTCCCGTGCTCGGTCACTACTTTTTCGTAGACTTCCTAATCGTGAACTCCTGACCTTGCTCGAAGGTAGCTCTGCATCGGATCGCCAATTTATTCTTCGTATTGCACAAGGTGCGCCTGGAGTAGTCGCAAGGCTCATGCAGGATACGGACCAGCTTCGTGAGCACAAGCTCGTGCATGAGCAGGCGCTATCGTTTTGGGGTACGACATCACTTGCAGATCGGTTACGTATTCTACAGCCGTTACAGAAGCGTGGAGCTGAGGCAGAGCGTCTGTTATTGCATTTAGCGCTCACGCTTCGCGAACGTGGAGTTACCATCGATCGCATGCGCGAGTTTCAACTTTTTGCACAGGATCTTCAGACGAATGCGCATCGTCAATTGCTCGCACAGCGCTTCGCATTTTCTATAGATTGATGAGTTTCCTTTACCTCTTTCTTGCAAGGATGGAGTTAGCAGTGCTAGGTTTGCTCGTCGTTAATCTTTCATGGTGTACGTTATTGTCCTTTTGGGCTCTTTTCTTGGATTGTCGTTGATGCTTGGCATGCGAGTCGTGCTGCGCAGACGTGCAATGCGCGTCTTTGTACGTGGTATTCGGGACAGATCGAAATCTGCTCAAGAAAAAAGTCTTTGTATGGATGATACCCACGTTGAACGTATTCCGCAGACTAGCCGTGTGGCTTCGCGCGTTATTCAAGAAGTACGTTCGTTACAGCGCCGCGCAGAGAAGGCAGCAGCTCAACGTCGTTATAGTGAAGCAGAGCGCCTATATATCAGCGCACTTACATTGGATCCTGGTGCTCATGAGGTGCAGTTAGATCTTGCAAAGTTGTATCTAACAATTGGGCGTCTGCAAAAAGCAGAAGCACTATTTCGCGAAGTATTACATACGGAAGACGATGCTGAATCTTTTGGGTATCTAGGACAAGCATTGTATGAGCAAGGCAGATTCAGCGAAGCACAAGATGCATATACAGAGGCACTTGAACGTGATCCTTCCGATCCACATCGTCAATATGCGTTGGGTCGTGCTGCCCTAGCTGCTGGAGACTATGAATCCTCTGCGCAGTTACTCGAAAAAGCGAGCACTCGCCTTTCGCGCGATACAGAATTACTGCGCATGCTTGCCGATTGCTTCGATCATCTTGGCTATCGCGATCACGCAGAAGAAACATATGCTCGTATCAATCGTCTGGAGCCGTATGACGAGAAGATCAAAGAACGCCTCACGCACATCCGTTCTTCAGGAGCTTCGGTGAGTTCTGCTGCTTAAACATCAACAATTTCAACAGTTATATCCCCATCACCTTCTATCCGTGCCTGGCAACCAAGGCGGTCAGAATCTTCGGTAATACCTAAATTTTCTTCTCTTTCAGAGCGCGTAGATAGGTGTTCCATACCCTCCTTTACTCTACAGAGACACGTGGTACAGAAGCCATTTCCTCCACATGCTTGTTCAATTGGTATGCCGTTTTCGAGGCCAATTTGTAGCAAGGTTTGTCCTTGAGCAGCCTCCGCTGTTGTGGATTTTCCATTAACGATGAATGTGACTTTGGTCATGAGTAAAAAGGTAAATTGGAATATGCATTCTACAAAGATATCTCTTTATGTGAATATCATACCGATGTTTCTTTCTAGCGGTTAACTTTCGATATATGTTGAATAGGCATTCACTCTTTTGTAGGATCTTCTTCCATGTAATTCAGTACGTACTATGTCTATATTTAATTTTATACAAAAGTTATGCAGGCATTCAAGTAGGGCCAATCTAGAGTCTGTGCAAACCGATTCCATTATTCCTACTACACAAGATTCTAATAATTTAGAGAAAAAGAGTGTCAAGACATTGGCATTCTACTTGCCACAGTTTCATCCCACTCCTGATAACGATAAGTTTTGGGGTAAGGGATTTACTGAGTGGACCAATGTTGCCAAGGCTAAGCCCTTATTTAGCGGGCATTACCAACCCAAATTACCAGCCGATTTGGGTTTCTACGATTTACGAGTTCCAGAAGTGCGATATCAACAAGGCGAATTAGCCAAAAAATATGGGATAGACGGATTTTGCTATTGGCATTATTGGTTTAGTGGACATCGTATGTTTGAACAAATTGAAGATGATATTTTACGAGGTGGCCCGCCAGATATGCCATATTGTATATGTTGGGCTAACGATAGCTGGCAAGGCGTATGGCATGGATTGAGCAATGGCAAGACTTTGATTGCACAAGAATATAATGAGCATGAACTGGAAGAGCATTATTTGCTGTTAAGAAAATTTTTTGCAGATCCAAGATATATTCGTATTGATGACAAACCTCTTTTCGGCATATATAAATCACATAATTTACCAAAGGGGTACGTACAAAATCTAAAAAATTTAGCGGCTAAAGATGGTGTCAATTTATTTATTTTTGGGACAACGTTTGAGGATTTAAGTGCACCAAAAAATATCCACATTTGTCCACAGGATATTGATTTGTACACAGTATCCGTTGGTCCAAAAATTCATAAATCAACTCCATTGAGGGAAAGAGGCCCTTCTATTACAGATTACAATGATATGCAGTTTGTTGTGTCGGATAATGTTCGATATAGACCTTGTATTACTTCAAATTGGGATAACACTCCCAGATGCTTGTCAAATGGGGTAGTCGCCGTTAATTCGTCACCGCGTATATTCCAAAAAAAGCTGGAGGAAGCCATAAATTTCGTGCAAAAATTCCCCGAAGAGGAACGGTTGGTTTTCATAAAATCGTGGAATGAATGGGCCGAAGGGAATTACTTGGAGCCGGATCAAGAATGGGGGCATGGATGGTTAAATGCGGTAAAAGAGGCAAGAGGTAATGCTTGTGTTGATTCAAACAAGCAAAAATGCATAGTGATTCTTGGCATGCATAGAAGCGGGACTTCTGCATTGACTGGCTTATTGCAAATTCTTGGATTGGAACTTGGGAATAATTTAGATGGACCCGCTTTTTACAATGTTAAAGGTCTATTTGAGCAGTCAGATATTAATCGATTGAATATATTGATATTGAAAAAACTTAATTCCAGTTGGGATGATATTTATCCATTATCTGAAGAGTGGTTTCACGATATAAATATTAATGATATTAAACTGCAAATTAAGCAGGTGATTGTACAAAACTTTGGCCTCTGCAGTGTATTTGGGATAAAAGAGCCAAGAATTGCAATTTTATTACCTTTGTATTTAGAAATGTTCGAAGAGATGGCTATTGAATTACATTTTGTAATTATTAAAAGAAACAAAGAGGAAGTGGCATGTTCGTTGCTTAAGAGAGATGGTTTTGCGTATGATAAATCCTGCGCACTGTATGACAAGTATGCGAATAATATTGAGAAATATACCAATGGTTACAGCCGCACGTATGTGGATTTTAATGAATTGGTTAACAATCCTAAACAAGTAATTACTAAGCTCAAAAATGAATTGGATATATCACTTGGAGATTTTGACGATCTGAAGGCAGAGATATATGAATTTATTGATCCAAACTTAAAGCATTTCAATATTGATATTATCCATTAATATTTTGATTCCTCTTCTCTCCATCAGCGGCCTTTCCATTGAAGTAGATGGAAAGATCATAGTCCGAGATTTCTCGCTTGAGATCGGCGAGGGTGAAGTGCATGCAATTATGGGGCCCAATGGGTCTGGCAAATCAACTCTGGTGAATACACTCATGGGCCATCCTTCCTATTCAGTTACAGGCGGTACTGTAATGTTCAAAGGAAAGGATTTACTTTCTATAAAACCAAATGAGCGTGCGCAAGCAGGGCTTTTTCTTGCACCCCAGTCCTCCAGAGAGATCGCAGGTGTTCCACTGAAGAATTTCCTTTTTACTGCTTACAACGCACAGGCACGCGTGCGTGATATGAAGCCTAAGTTAAAATCACCCATTCGCTTCCAGGAGTTTCTACAGGAAAAAATGAAAACACTCGGCATGGATGCTTCTTTTGCAGAAAGATCCTTAAATCAAGGACTTAGCGGTGGAGAGAAAAAGAAGGCAGAAATCCTCCAACTCATCACATTACAGCCATTACTCGCATTACTTGATGAAACCGATAGTGGTTTAGATATCGATGCGCTTAAGGTTGTCTCGGAGGGGATCAATAGCATGCGCAGCGATTCGTTCAGTGCCCTTTTGGTTACACACTACATTCGGATTCTTGATTACGTAAAACCTGATCATGTACATGTAATGATCAAAGGGCAGATACAAAAAAGTGGTGGACCAGAACTTGCCTTGAAGCTTGAAAAGGATGGATATGAGCAATTCGATGTAGCCTAGAAGTTTCTCTGCATTGCTTTTGATGGTGGCATTTTTGTAGAATGAGTTGTCATTTCTTCCCCAATATTTATATGTCTCCAACTAAACAGTCATTCTTTATACCCATTACGGTTGCACTTGTTGCCGGGGGCATGTTCCTCATAGGTAAGTACATGGAGCAACAGGATCTATCTCCAGTTGTAGTATCCGTCCAAGGAGAAGGCAAAATGAGTGCTGCGCCAGATATTGCCCAAGTTCAGTTTGGCATGCAGACAGGGCGTGTTACGACGGCCGAAGGAGCTATGGCAGCCTTGGCAAGGGATATGAATTCAGTAATTGCTGCAGTCAAAGGCGAAGGCATTGATGAGAAAGACATCACTACGCAGAATCTATCACTTCGCCCAGCCTATGACTGGAAAGATGGTGAGCGTATTGATCGTGGTTTTGAGGCAAGCCAAAACTTGCTCGTGAAGGTGCGTGATGTCAGCAAGATTGGTGCTGTTCTTACAGCAGCTACCAAGTCAGGTGCGAATCAGGCCGGCGGTGTAAGTTTTACGATCGATGATCCTGATGAACTACGCGCACAGGCTCGCACGGAAGCAATTGCTGATGCTGAGGCTAAGGCGAAAATACTTGCAGAGCAGTTAGGTAAGCGAGTTGGTGCTCTGCGTAGTTACTCGGAGGACGGAGGCTCTATGCCTCCAGCTGTCTATCGTATGGCAATGAATGAGGCTGTAGGTATTGGTGGCGGAGGTGGCGATGGAGGTGTTCCTGTGCCATCTGGAGAGCAGGAAGTGCGTGTTACAGTCTCGCTTAGCTACGAGCTTAACTAGTCGTTCGATATTCCTTCCAACGCGTTACTAATATCGATGTTATTGGCCTCTGCGAGTCGCTGAACGCGCTCTCGGAGGCCCTTGCGTATGTTCATTAATCTGCGTGCATTATCTTTATTTCCACCACTTTCTATGTAATCCCTTGTGAGGGCACGTATTTCTCGTATGCCTTCTAAAATCTCTACAAGATCTTGCATGGTGTATTTCCTGCTTTTCTCAAGATTAATCATACGCATGCGCAATCCAAATGATCGATGTCGCGCCGCAGTTCTGTAGCTCTTTTGTGAAAACCATTGTTTAAAACATTTCCCTTGATGCGAGAATTGTTCCAGTTGTTCACGGAAATTAAAATGCTCCATTTCATCGTAGGAATGCAGCGATATCCTTGTGAGCAACAACACATATGGCACCACAGATTATTAAAACGAGTCCGATAATGATGGGCCAATCGAGTGTCTCTTTTACAATTGCTGTGTTGTAGAGCACTGCTGCGATTGGTCCCATGGCAATCCAGAGGCTTATAACGATTAGAAAATTACGATATGCATCGTTGCCCCATTGAAATCCAATACCAAAGAGCATGTTTATTAGAATAGGTACCCATAGGAATTTGAGTTGAACAATGAGCAGACTGACGATTGTCGAATCGTATTGCATGCCCAGAAATATCCCCTTCGTTGCAGCTTTACCCATGAAGTGGCCATACCAGGTGATTAGGAGTT
>Ga0222658_1001109_pt1 | contig 12399 bp, 17 predicted proteins | sample AntAcemetagen476_FD_179830 | JGI IMG/M metagenome (GOLD analysis project Ga0222658, IMG submission 179830) | Saline water microbial communities from Ace Lake, Antarctica - #476 | ecosystem: Environmental > Aquatic > Non-marine Saline and Alkaline > Saline | place: Antarctica: Ace Lake... | reverse complement strand
TTTGGTGTTTCAACAGATTTAGTAGGCTCAGTAGACTCAGTAGGCTCAGCTACTTCAACAATCTTTTCTTTTATAGAATCAATTCTTGGAGCTTCTGGCTCACTAATTCTTAATACTTTTTTACCCCATTTTTTAGCTAAAGCACTAATGAAATATCATAATTTTTGCTCAACTTCAAATTTTCCATTAGGAACTATATGTAGTTGACCATCATATGTTATTTCAAATGGTTCTTCTAGAGATTCTAGAATTAATTTATTATACATATTTTCTTATTTAATTAATTAAAATTTTACACTTCTTTTAAATGTAATAACATAATCATCAGCAGCAGCAACTGTTTGCTCTGGTCTGATACAATCTCTTGCGATAACTACAGAAGTAGCATCAATATTCTGTGTTTTAGTTGCACCTGAATCAATCCAATTAATGTTTTTAATATCAGTAACTGCACTGATTGCATCTGGTAAACCAAATGATGCAACGTCAGCAGCAATAGCTACTCCGACGTCAGCAGTATCACTAGCAGCGGCATTAGTACAAACAATTTTAATACTTGTAATAGTTGCAAAAACTTGAGTACCTGCAACTGCAGTTGCCTGAGTTACACTAGTTACTTCAGTAGCAGCAACACCAAATTGGTCTGTACCAACTACAGTGAAGATACCAGTTAAAGTAGCACTTGCGGCATCTGTTAATGTATATAGTAAGTTTCTTGGAGTATCTAAGATTGTTCTTGCTACAGTACAAACAATAGTACCACCAGCTGAAATATCTTCAGCAGTAACAATGCTATCTACAGCAACGTCTGGTTTCAAAATAACAAACTGTTGTCTTTGTTTGATAGCAGCAGATGTTAATCCTTCCCTAACAATATTTTTATCTCTAATCATATTTTTATTATTATAGTTTTCCCCCTCATTCAAATAGAATAAGGATACTTTGGCGGTTCTTTACTGGAGCCGCCAAGACAGTTGTCCAAATGGACAAGAAACTAAGCTACTAGGTTACGAGCTACAGCACACTTGTTCGGAGCGGAAGAAGCTAGATTAGCATAATAACGTAAGGTTGCTTGATATGAAGCAGTGGTTGCACTTCTAGAAAGAATTGCACCATCATCCTGTAAGAAAGCCATTGGTTGCATTTCTTCAACGGATAATACAGATGGATCAATGAAGAACATGTCTGTATAAGGAGCATCATAATCAGCTAGTAAAGCTAAGTCATTAAACTTAACACCAGTGAATCAACCCTTTAATTCCATTGTATCAGTATAACGTCTGTCAGATGATAATAGTCTACCATAAGCAGAATATAAATCAAATCCAGTTAAAATATACTTAGGATCACCTTTCTTTTTTGCCTCTAACATTGTATCAAACATGATAGCTTCTGTTAAAGATCTGTTAGATGCTGCACTATTTGCATATGACTGCCACCAAATATAAGTAGAACGTGATAGACCTTCAAAAGTAGTAACATTTGTTGAGTCATCAATAAGTCCTTTAAGACCCATTATTTCACCATTTCTATTTGATACAGTAGAAGTTGAACCATTATAATGAGCTAAGAATACATAGTCATTATCAGCTACTCAAGTTCCTGTAGCTGTAGTAAATGTATTACCATCAGTAACAGCAGTAACTCTAGTATATACTTCACTTGTTGCACTAGAAGCAGATGAATCAAACATAATAGGAGATCCGATACCGTCTGCACCTGGTTCTACATAATCAGTAGGATTCTTACCTACCATAGGTGTATCTAAATCAAATGTTGGTTGACTACCAACTCCATTTACACGACAAATTACACCAGTACCATCACCATAACCTTGACGACTTAACTGTCTTTGCATGTCAGCTTTAGCACCTTCATACTCTGTTTGTAATAAATCTACTAAAAATTCTTTACTATTTTTACCAGCTTGGATAGCATAGTCTGTGATATTAACCTGATGAAAATTTAATTTCATTGGGATAGTAGCCTCTAAATAACTTTGCTTACCAGCAGTCGGTAATGTAATTGATTCTCCACCAGCGGCTGAACCAATATTACGTCCATAATGTACCTTTAAGTACTTATTAGTTGTTCCACGTTTAGTGGCTAGATTTTTTGCTATATTGTTCCAAAGAACATTTTTTGAAAATACTTGTTCAGCAATAACTGAATCATATACCTTCATTCCTAAATTTAAGGAATTTGCTATTGATTGTCCCATATTTTTTTTATGCTTCGTCAACAGAACTTAATGCCTCTAAAATGGCACTTTTAATTTCTTGATCACTCTTAGGAGTAATAGACTCTGGAGAATGTTCAGAAGAAACTCATGATGGTTTTTCAGCAGAAACGTCTCATTTCTTTTTAGATAGAATTTGTTTTGTTTCCCAATTTATAATGTCATCTTTATTCATTAATAAAAATGCTTCTTCTGGCATAAGATATAACTTACTATTTTCTCTTTGCCATGCAACGACATCTTCGTCACTATACTTTGGTTTTCAATCTTCTCAATCCCATTTTTCTTCCATTGTTTTAATCTGAGTATCAAGCTTTTCTTTTAATTGCTTTTGTTCAGATTCTTGAGTTTTTTCTTGTTCTCTTTTGCTGTACCAGTCTTCTAACTGATCTTCAGTCATAAACTTTGGTTCAACAACCTCTGGTTTAACTTCTTCTGGATTAAATGCATTTTGCAATTTTTCCACAAAAGGTTTAACCTTGTCTAATTCTTCCCTCAACTTTCACTTTTCATCTCGTTCTATTGAGATAGCTTTGTTAAGATTCTCGATTTGTAAAGAGAGTTTTCACTCATCAACAACTTTTGTCTTTTCCTCTGGTTTTTCTTTTTCTTCTGGTTCTTTCTTTTCTTCTTTAATTTCTTCCTTAACTTCCTCAGAAGGTTTTGACTCCTCTTTTACATCTGGCGATGATACTTCTTTAGATTCCTTTTCTGCCACAGGAGCAGGGGTCGAATCAATTGCCTCAGATACCTGTGTTTTTAATTCTTCAATCATACATTCTTTGAATTAATGACTAACGGAACTTTGATAACGCAGTCACTGGTCTGCGATCATTAATTATATTAATTATTACTTATTTTTTTTCTTTGCTTTATATTGTTTCATTCTTGTTTTTTCAACTTGTTTTTGAAGTTTTGAAGCTTCAGTATTATATTCTTTCATTGCTGGATCTTTTCTATTAATTTCTGGCCATGGATTAGAACCTTTTTGTTTCTGATCTGGTCGTATTTTCATAAAGATCTTATCTGATTCTATTTTAGCTTTTCGTCTAACTTCATTCTTTTCTTTTCTAGTTTTTCAAGATATTGCATCTAGAACTGTTTTTTTTAAACTTGACATATTATTTAAATTATTAAATTATTGAACTACTTGTTCTTGAGGAGCTTGCTCTACAGGTTGTTCTCAAGATTGTGCAAACTGTTCCTCGTTCTGTATATGAGCATCGAACAATTCTTTATTCTGATTATATGCGTCTTGATTCTCTTGTATAAATTGCATATGTAATTGTGTATGTTCAGGAAGCCATAAAGCTTGAGGTGTCATTGGAACTTGCTGTCCAGATGCCATTTGCATATTTTCTTGATCTGCCATTGATGCTGAATCATCTGGTCAATTAGCTTCTGAACGATGTGCTTCTTTTTGTTTAACCATTTCTTGTTTAAACTTCTCATCTTTAACTTTTTGCACACGTTCCATTATATCAGATATATTACTAATATTAAGATATTCCATTAATGTTTCAGGATCAATTATTTCAGCTTCAGCTAATTTAAAGATTAATTCTTTCTTAGCATCTTCTGTATAAGCAATTTCTGGAACAATAACAACCTTAACCTCTCTAGGTTCAACTACAACAGTTCAACTTGGTTTTATTCATGCTTCAGATCATATATATTTAATATTCTTTTTTCAATCAAATATTTCATCTGATGTTATTTGAGAATCAGAAATTATTTCTAAAATAAATTCTCATACTTCAGAAAGAAAAATCTCAAGGTTCTCAACAGGTTCTGCTACAGTAGATGCATCAGCTGCTTGTAGAGCTTCTAAGCCCTTACCAGACTGTAATGACCCTGGAGCTTTACCTAATGAAGCTTCTCTTATACCACCAAACTCTTCTATCCATCACTCAAGACTTTGCATGTATTGAAATGGAGTTGATGGTAATGGAGGTAAATTTTGTAATACTGGAGCAACATTACCTTTATATGTCATTTTTTCTGCTCACTTATCAGTAATAGTAGAAACTTCAGTTCCTCTCTTAATTATATACTTACCAGCTAACATTCTTTGAATATAAGATTCAATTTGAGAAGCAACCTTATCTAATGACTTATTAGGAGAAATTAAATCTTTAATCCAAGGATCACTATAAATTGCATTAGAAGATCTTTCTGGATTATATATAAAGAATGGAAATCTCTTATAAGGAGTATCTTCAACCATTAATATTTGATTTCCAGCTGATGTTATTTTTTTAATAACAACATTTTTATTTTCATCAATAAATCTATACCATAGTTCCTTTACTATAATACTCTCCATATCTTTTAATTCTTTTGTCTGATTATATTTTTCTTTTTCTAATACATCTTTATAATCACTTGCTCATTCTCTATTGTCTGCAGTTAACTCTCAATCAACTTTATATTTTTTATTATTCTTTAAAGATGATACTGATTTTTTAATTGCCTTTACAATAAACCTTCAATTTTGAACTGTAGTTCAATATGGATCAAAAAATATATCAAATGTATCATCTGCCCAAAAGTCTAAGTATGTTCATCAGTCTCTTTCAGTTAATCATCATTCTAATATTCAAACAGATGTCTTTAATGAATTTATAATAACATCAGTTAATAATCCAGGAAATTTTCTTGTTTCATAGACATTTTGAAGAATCTTATTATACTCTAATGCTTCTTTTAATTGCTCATCTTCTCAACCATTAGGAGCTACCTGCCACCTAGGCTGATTTCTCTTAATAAAATTCTTAACACCTCTAACTTGTGTTCTTATTTTATTAACAGTTCTTCTTACTTCTCATTCTGAAGCAGGTATATTTTGTATCCTATTTGTAGACTTATTAAACACAATCCAATGATCTCATCTAACAAATCTTTCATTGATATACCAATCTCTTTGTTGTTTTAAATAATGCTTTTTTAATGATTCATATAATTGATCAATAAAAGCAGAGTATTTAGATCACTTTAATCAAGTAGGAATATCTTTTTGTAGGTCTGATAATTTCACAATGTTATATATTAGTTTCTAATGACGATGTAATTTCTTTCTCTAACTCAAAATATGCTTCTGATGTTATAGGAAAGAATATTTGTAATTTCTTATCTGCAATTTTCTTCTCAGGAAATACAAGTCTATATCCTGGTTTATCTAATCTTTTAAAAATTGCTATATTATTAATCTTTAACCTTGAATTAAGAATACATGAAGCAAATCAAATATGTCATTTATTTTCAAGTATACGAGTAATAACTACTTTTGTTATATTGAATTTTTCCATATTTTCCATATTACTATTTAGAAATTGCTCTTAATAATTGTTCTGGTTCAACCTGATCTATTTCAACTAATTCATCTTTTATAACTTCCTTCTCTTCTTTCTTTTCTTCATACTCTGGTAAAGAAGAAGAATATTCTCACAAAGAAGATGATTTAATTGAAGTAGTTAATTCTCTTATTAGTATAATATTTTCTTTATTCTGATTTTTATTTTCATAGTATTTACTTAAAAATATATAAATCAAAAATGAAACTACAACTGTTATTAATCAAACATTTTCCATATTATTCTTTTACTTCAGCTAACGAGATTGCAACAGAACTTGTTAACAATATTCAAGCAGTTGAAATGGCATTTATTAATTCATTTTTTACAACTTTAGTTGGATCTATAATTCCACTTTCAAATAAATTTTCATAATTCATTGTAAGAGAGTTATATGATATATCTGATTCAATTACTTTTCCAAGTATTGCATCAGCATTTTCTCAACCATTTGTAATTATTTTCTTAAATGGAGATTGAATTGCATTCTTAACAATTTTAATTCCTGCTAAAAACTCCTGTCATTCTCACTCTAATTCTAACATACTTGAACATCTTAATAATGCTGTACCAGCTCATTCAACAATTCCTTCCTCAATAGCTGATTTAGTAGCATTTAAAGCATCTTCAATTCTATATTTAATTTCTGATTGTTCAGTATCTGAAGCTCATCAAACTTTAATATTTGCAGCTTTACCAGTTAGTTTAGATAATCTTTCTTTTAACTTTTCTAAACTAAACGAATCTTTTTCTCATTCCATTAATGTTTTAACTTCATCAATACGTTTAATAACATCTCATTGTCAACCAGTAATTAATGTACTATCTCTTGTTATTGTAACTTTATCACATGTACCAAAGTCTTCTAAACCTCATTCTAATGTTTTTTTACCTTGTTCGTCTCCTAAGACATTTGCTTTTACCAATGTAGCTAAGTCAAACATTAAGTCTTTCTGATATCAAGCAAAGCTTGAAAATCTAACTGGTACACATATAAACTTTCACTGAATACGATTCTGTATTAGAAATGCAAGTGCTTGTCATTCTATATCTTCTGCAAACAAGACAACTTCCTTCTTATCAGCTGCTAACAATTTCTCAAATAAAGGTATTAACTGAGATTGCTGTGAAATTTTATCTGATGTCATTACAATAACAGGATTCTCTAATTCACAACTTAATCTCTTTGGGTTATTTATAAATATTGGAGTTCAATATCAACTTGGAATTTTTGTTCCACTTACATATTCAACTTCTGTATTTAATGAATTACTTGCAGTAACTGTTATAACTCAATCTTTTCAAATTTCATCTACCACATCAACTATTAATTCTCAAAGTTCTTTATCATTATTAGCTGAAATTGTAGCTATATTTAATTTATCTTCTTTCGTTTTTATTTCTTTTGATAATCAATTTAAAAGTTCAACAACTTTTCATGAAGCGAAATCCATTCATCGTTTAATTAAAATTGGATTCATTCATGATGAAACATATTTATTTCATTCATTCATTATATTTTGTAAAATGCATACAGTACTAGTTGTTCCGTCTCCTGCAACTCTATTAGTATTCTCTGCGGCTTCCCTAGTAAGCATTACTCACATGTTCTCAAATTTGTCTTTAAGAAACACTTGTTGAGCAACTGTTACACCATCTTTGGTTACTGTAGGATATGAAGTCTCTTCATAAATTACATTAGTACCACGTGGTCATAATGTTGACGTTACTGAATCAGCAACTACATTAATACCTTTTAATATTTTCTCTCTAGCTTCTTGTCAAAATAATATTTTTTTATACATTTTTTTCTATAGTGCCTATAATATCCTCTACATCGAGGAAATAGTAGTCTACACCATGATAAGATAATTGATAAAGTGAGTATCTGCCAGTAACTATAACTTCTCATTCTTTATACTTTTCATCTCAATTTGAGACTACTGTACAAACAATTAGACGTTTATCATCATCTGCTTCACTCACATACATGTCAGAACCAAGTTCTGTATTTTTATTCCTAGTAACAACTAGGATACCACTTTTTGGATTTATCATATACTAATACTTATTTTTTAATCATGTCAACTTTTTCAGCTTCAACTGTTTGTTCCTCTAAAAATTTAAATTTAATCATTGGTAGAACTTCTTGACCTCCAATTGTTTGTCATATAACACAGTTAGCTGCGTATAATTTAATATTAAACTTTTTTTCTAAGTCTAAAATTTGTTTTTCTATTTCTCTTGATTTTTCTTTGTTTGTCATACTTTTTAATTAATCATCAAGATCCCAGCTATTTATTATAGCTTTAGGACGTAAGATGTTTTTTATATCTTTTTGAATTCTTGTTAATTTTAATTGTTGTACTGTAGGCCTTACTGGTCTAGTCATTATTATATATCTTAGAGCATCAGGTCAATGATCATTTTTCTTTACAGGTTTATCTGGTTGATTATGATCTCTTGCCATTTTCTCTGAAATAGACTGATATTTATATTTTGTAAACTGTTCACATAATACTGGACATCTATCTACAAAAAAATATAAATTAGACTTTCAATGCTTATCTAATTGTAAATATTCTCTTATTCTTGTTATTCCTGAATCTACATCATTAATACCAGCTTCGAAATCCCAACCATTATCATAAAAGTCTTCTATTACTGAATATGCTTGTTCTTCTCAACCAATGCTCTTTGTTCTATTCTTTGCTCTAGTAGTAGGATCAATTACCATTAATTGAAAGGTATTTCTAGCAAATGTTCTCCTTTGGTCGAATGTAAACTTACTACATATATTCTCTGGTGTTATACCAGCACTAGGATTACATTCAGCTAAATAAGGTGCAAACTTCTTAAACATTCTTTTAGAAGAAACAGATGGTATTGAAGATTCAGCAAATTCATCAATTATGTATAGACTTCAATCTGAAGTATACTTAGCTATAATTGCATGTGTTGGATTTCTTTGTCAGAAGTCTAATCAAAGTATATATTCTCATTCAATTGGTTTAGAAACAATAAAGTGTTCATTTTCATCAAAATCACAAAACTCTTTTCAATATATTAACTTACCAGACTTAGTAGTAAAGTCAATCTCGTATTCCTTATTCCACTTGGATATAGGCATACTTTCCTTTTCAGCCTCATACCATTCTTTTCAACTACTAGTCTCTGGATTCTTATCAGGATCAGATGTATAATGAACTGCTAATATATGGAATTTATTCTTCTCATTTCTCCAAAACTTTATTCATTTTATAGTTTCTTCTCTGTGTATTTCTTGATACATTTTATTTAAATAATTCTACTATTAATAATATAATTGTTCAACAAAACATTAAAAACATTCCTAATTGAAAAAACAACATAAATACATTTTTCTCTATATACATTTTATTATTATTACATTTCTAAAGTATCTTCTACCATTTCTTGAAAAAATGTATTATCTTCAGCAGTTGATACTATCGTTAATCTTACTCTTCCATGTGAAATAGCAGGTTTAACTGCAGCATAAGCAGATTCCATCTCTGGTTGAAATGCAGCTTCATCAGAAAACATTCAACTTAACGTATGCATACGAATAACGTCACCACCTTGAGGTACACCTATAATTGCAGAGTCTATCATTGGTAATTCAAACTTATTATATACATGTAAACCCTTATTTTGAGGATTACACGTTAATTCTATATATTTATCTCAAGTATAGAACCTTTTCATAAAGTCTGGCTCATTTTCCCAGATAGTTCTTACACGTTTTACTAGATAATCTGCATCATCAGCCATTTTTGACTGAAAAGCAGTAAATCTAGCTCTATGAAACTGTGTATCCCACAAAAACAATGCAACAATTAACCAACTAAGCATCATTTGCCTAGTTTTAGGTATAATAAGAATCTTGTTCTTCATCCATTTGTCTACAATGAACTTAATATACTCTTTATCAGGAAACGGTTCATTACAATTTGTATCATCTCAATGTACATTCAATGTTCTTGCCCAATTTGTGAGCCAATAGTATGGATCATTCTTACATTTCATCCATTCTAAATGTTTTAGTGTTTCAGACTTTTTTAACTTCTCTAAATATTCTATGCTTATCATAACTTTCTGCCAATTACTTCTTAATTTCCTAAAGACCCGATAAATAATTGTTTCGATAAATGTTGCTGTACATCGGGTCATATGATACTCTAAACTTAAGTTTAGTTATCTGTAATTACAGTCTATTTATCGGAGCTATAGGAAACTAAATTTCCTTTAGTAATTTTTCCCTTAAGATCTCTCTATCTTCGTCTGTTAAGTCTGATACTTTTATATTGTCTTTGTTATCATCTTCTTCATCAAGGTTAGGTTTTTGTTCCTTACCTCATTCCATTAAATAACCAGTTAACTTTGATAATGTCAATATAGCATTATTACGTGCTGACCAGTCGGGAAGAGTATCTCATGATTTGTAGTCTTTCTTAGTAGCTCAAAGCATTTCTTTCAATACCTTTATTAATGTAGTCTTATCAACTCATTGTGTCTGTCATATAAGCTTAAAACTTCATTCTACAACATCTATGTAGTTTCTTACATGATCTTTCTTTAATAGCTGTGAAGCTCATACAGCTGCACTTTTTATGTCTTCAGTTTCATATACAAAAGAATAAGCTTTTGTTCAATTATAGCCATTCTTTACATATTCTTCACAAAATGCTCTATTCTTTACGTTTATTTCTTTCATATTATATTGCTTAGTTGCGGTGATCAGATTCGAACTGATGACCTTTTGATTCTTACAATCTAATGATATATGTTAATTCCAATTTATATTATTTATTATCTTATATATTACTGGTCTACTTACTCAAAATTCTCTTGATAAAAATCTTTGACTTTTTCATTTTGAATATTTATACCTAATTAACTTAACATCTTTATAAGTTAATTTACTTCTTCAATTTTTCTCTCATCTAGCCAATAGTCTATGTTTTTGTGCATGTAAGTGATTGTCGTTAGCAGATATCCACTCTAAGTTGTCAACACAATTATTACGTTTGTTTCAATTTTTATGATTAACTGTTAGGTTACTCTTTCATAAAAATGCTATTGCTACAAGTCTATGTATTGTTATACTTCTATATTTACCATACATTGATAAATTCACATATGTATATCAACTTTTATTAACTCTTGTTTTTAATATTCTTGGCAGATTATTTTTAAAACTTCTTAATCTACCGAAAGAAGATATCTGATACATTCCTTTGTATCAATCTATGTTTCTCCATAGTTCTTTCATATTTTTTTAATATATCATTAAATTGTAAAAGTACAAACGAGCTGCCACTGCTCTACACCGCTTTATCTATTTCTTTCAGACTACTTTTTTAACAGGTTTACATTTACCTAATCCTCTTCCTGTTCTTGCTCATTTACCTCTTGGTCATGTCTTGTCAAATTTTGGCATATTATAATTTAATTTTAAGTTCAATTTTTAAATTAATCTCATCATGTTCATATAGATTAGAAATCTCTAAAACTCTGATGTCTTTTCTTAATTTGGCATAAAGCTTTTCAGCTGCCATATCCAATACCTTCTCTTTTGTCTCTTCATTTATAAAGTTGTTACTTTTTCTCTCTTCGAATTTAATCATACTTTTTATATTATTTTAATTAGGCAGAGTATGCCTTAAGATTAACTTGTTTGAATTACCCTAATCTTTAGCTAGTTGAATACTTAGTCTGTACTACGTACAGCCTGAATACATCATTTCTCTCGGGTTACCCCTCGTTCAATTCTGTATTCCTAGTTTTAATATATATATATATATATACATACCATATTTAATAGTATATAGTAAATAGATCAGATCTCGGATAATATGCCCTGTCTTAGAGGAAAGAAGTTCATCAATATAATCCTCATTCAGTAACTTGCGTAGACTTTTATCATTTCAATAAACTGATCTACTTCCATTTCTCTAGCTAGGCTCACCTTAGTGTCCTGCTGTCTCTTCTACTACACAAATGGTTTACACGTAATGTAGTAGGCTTTAGCAATATCATCAGATTCAACTTTTAGTTTAATCTTCACTCTTCATTTGATTGGCATTCCTATGGGGCTGAAGAGATTATAGCCCTACCATCCATAGGTCATGACTATTTTCTAATCATGTACTTATATTATACACCCTACATTTTAATTTGTCAAGCCCCCTTTTCATTGGGGTTTTTGTCTACTTTTACACCAAACATTTATTTTATTTTTTTTTAAATGTTTCATGCCTATATTTTAGCTAATATTCGTAACAGCACTTTTTTAGAAACAAAAATAAATAATATTTTTATCAAAAAAAAATAATAATTTTTAAAATATATTCTTTTTTATTTTATTTATACTAATATTAGCTAATTAATACCCCCCATATGTTATTAACAGCCTAGGTTACCCTGTGGATAACCTGTGGATAACTTTCGTTATCATGTATAACTTCGTTATATATGTATAACTTTATGCTACGTATTATGTTAGACACTAGGGTGGTGGATATATACACACTAGGAAGCCTCGCCTTTTATATTTGGATTGGATTTATCAATCCCCCCACTTGACAACTAGGAAAATATTTGCTATAATTAAAGAACAATATACTATAATATACTATAATATACATTTATATATAGAGCAATTAGTGAATTGCTTAATAGCAATTGTTGAATTGCTTAATAGCAATTAGTGAATAGGCAAAGCCTATTATTGAATAGCACTTTTTAACAATAGACACTGGGTGGGTGGGTTGAGTTATGAATATA
>Ga0222658_1001108_pt1 | contig 12402 bp, 10 predicted proteins | sample AntAcemetagen476_FD_179830 | JGI IMG/M metagenome (GOLD analysis project Ga0222658, IMG submission 179830) | Saline water microbial communities from Ace Lake, Antarctica - #476 | ecosystem: Environmental > Aquatic > Non-marine Saline and Alkaline > Saline | place: Antarctica: Ace Lake... | reverse complement strand
TGATTGATCTCTTTAAACTTCTTTTCGTCGCCACCTTTATCAGGGTGATGTTTGTGGGCGAGTCTACGAAATGCCTTCTTTATTTCATCCTTTGAAGCGTCTCGCGACACACCTAATAGTTCGTAGTATTCTTTCATGGCTTTTGTTAATTGTTTCGCCTTAGCGAAACCCAAGGTTCTTCGGCTTGCCGGAGGTTCTTAAATGAGAGGGAATTGCTTGCAATTTCCGAACCCAAGGTTCTTCGGCTTGCCGGAGGTTCTTATAATTAATCTTTCTTTTTATCTTTATCCTTATCTTTCTCTTCGTATTCACCCTTAATAGGTTCTTTATCGCCTGCTTTTGCTTGTGCTGAGCCTGTCGAAGTATCATCTTTCTGCTCAGCTTCAGGTGCGGCTTGAGCTCCTTCGGCAGCGGGATCTTGTCCTGAGCCTGTCGAAGGAGCTTCTTTGTATAGTTCTGCTCCAACTTTTTGGATCACTTTAGACAAGTCTTCTGTTGCTCTTTTTATGGCATCCTTATCATCTTTTTCTTTAATGTCTTTTAGCGCCTTAACTTTCTCTTCAACTTCTTTCTTGTCCTCATCTTTCACTTTGTCTCCCGCATCTTTAAGTGTTTTCTCGCTTGTATAGATTAGTGTTTCAGCCATATTCCTAACCTCAATCATTTCTTGTTTTTGCTGATCTTCTTCTTTGTGAACCTCGGCGTCTTGTTTCATCTTTTCAATCTCTTCGTCAGTAATACCCGATGAAGCTTCAATACGAATTGATTGTTCTTTGTTAGTTGCTTTATCCTTTGCAGAAACTTTCAAAATACCATTAGCGTCAATGTCAAAAGAAACTTCAACTTGAGGAATGCCTCTTGGTGCAGGCGGAATGCCATCAAGTATAAATCTGCCAAGAGTTTTATTGTCAGCAGCCATTGGCCTTTCACCTTGTAAAACATTAATTTCTACAGAAGGCTGATTGTCGGCTGCAGTTGAAAAAACTTGAGACTTTGAAGCAGGAATAGTTGTATTTTTCTCAATCGTCTTTGTGAACACACCTCCTAGGGTCTCAAGACCAAGTGACAAAGGCGTAACGTCCAAAAGCAAGACGTCCTTGACGTCTCCTTGGAAGATACCCGCCTGAACAGCGGCACCCATGGCAACAACTTCGTCAGGATTAATTCCCTTGTGAGGTTCTTTGCCAAATAATTCTTTTACGGCTTCTTGGATAGCTGGCATTCTAATCTGACCACCAACTAAAACAATTTCATCAATATCTGAAACCTTAAAACCGGCGTCCTTAACAACCTCTTTAGTTTTTTCAATTGACCTATCAACGTATTCCTTTGTTAGCTCTTCGAACTTAGCACGAGAAAGTTTCATCTCTAAATGCTTTGGCCCTGATTCGTCTGTAGTGATAAATGGAATATTAATATTAGCTTCAACAGTTGAAGACAATTCATGCTTTGATTTTTCAGCAGCTTCTTTCAATCTCTGTAGTGCTAAAGAATCTTTTGAAAGATCAATGCCTTGGTCTTTCTTATATTCGTCGATAATCCAATCAATAATAGTCTGATCAAAATCATCACCACCCAAGTGAGTGTCGCCACCCGTTGCTTTCACTTCAACAGTGTCTGCAGAAACTTCAAGCACTGAAACATCGAATGTTCCGCCGCCAAAGTCATAAACAACGATCTGCTCATCTTTCTTTTTATTTAAGCCATAAGCAAGAGCAGCCGCAGTTGGTTCATTAATAATTCTTTTTACTTTAAATCCTGCGATTTCACCAGCATCTTTAGTTGCTTTCCTTTGAGAGTCATCAAAATATGCAGGCACGGTGATGACTGCTTCTTCGATTTTCTCACCCAACCTATCTTCGGCATCTACCTTAAGTTTTTGAAGAATCATAGCTGAGATTTCAGCGGGGCGATACCACTTGTCATCCATTTTAACTTCAACGCCACCATTTTTTGATTCACGAAGCTCAAAAGGAAGTAATTTAATATCTTTTTGAACTTGAGGATCAGAAAACTTACGCCCGATAAGACGCTTAACTGAGTAAATAGTGTTTTTTGGGTTAGTGACCGCTTGTCTTTTGGCCAAAAGTCCGGCAAGTCGATCGTTTTTCTTTGTTAGCGCAACTATTGATGGAGTTGTGCGATTTCCTTCTTTGTTTTCTAGAATCTTTGGCTCACCACCTTCAATATATGACATGGCTGAGTTAGTTGTTCCTAAATCGATTCCTAGTATTTTTGACATAGTTTTTTATTAATCAATTGACTTAATACTTATTATAGTATAATATTTAAATAGTTCGTTTTAAGGAGGCCGTTATGGCACTAGGTACTGGAGATGTTCTAACAAGAGAAGAGATTTTTGCTAGATTAGTAGTAATTGTCTGCGATCAACTCATGGTTGATCCAGAAGGAGTGACGGAGGAATCTAGTTTCATTGAAGATCTCGGTGCTAACTCGCTCGATACAGTTGAACTCATTATGGAGATTGAAGATGAGTTCAATATCGAGATACCTGACGAAACCGCTGAAAAGGTTCTTACAGTTGGTCAGGCGATTGACTTGGTCATTGCAGAGTTTTCCAAGAGAGAACAGAATATTGCCTAATTGCATTCACTAGTCTCGCACAAGGTGCGGGGCTTTTTTTTGTAAAAGTTACGTACCTACACAAACTCTTGCCGGACGCAATAGCTTGTCACCGATCATATAACCCTTCTGGAAAACCTGAATAACTTTATCTTTGTTTTCTTTCTTGCCCACCACTTCTCCAATTGCTTCATGGAAATACGGATCAAAATCTTTTCCCAAAGCCTCTATCTCTTTTACTTCATTGTCTTCTAGTGTTTTTGCTACTTGCTTCTGGATCGCAACAACTCCTTTCACCCAATCCACTTCTAAATCTTTTTTGGGAATGTGTTTAATCGCTTCGTCAAGATTATCTAGAATTGGTAAAAATTCTAGATTAAAACCAGCTTTCATAAATTGTCCTAGATTTTCGATTCTCTTTGTTTCGTCTTTTCTATAGTTTTCAAAGTCTGCCTTGACCCTTTTCCATCCAGCTAAATGTTCTTCTGATTTCTTTTTGTGGTCAATCTTCTCTTTTCCAACCTTTGGTTGGTCAGCCCTGTCTGCCGACAAGGCAGGCTTGGACTGATGTGTTTTGTCCTTTTTTTTTGTTGTCATGTTAGTTAAGTAATTCGTTTATATAGTCTAGAAGAGAGATATTCCTTTCGTAGTCCATTCTGTCTGGTCCTAAAAGAGCAACGACACCTTCGTCTCCACCTCTTTTATAGCGAGTCAGGACAAGGCCACATTTTGCACCATGCAAAAATGGATGATCTTGACCTATGAATACGCTTGCATTCTCTTGACTGCCCTCAAAAAAGGCATCAAAATCTCTTTCAGCTTCTTCTAAAAAGTGTGCGACATGAGAATACATATCATGATCAAGCCTACCGAATAAGCTTTCAAGACCCGAGAAAAACAAGTGTCTTTCGTGCATCCTGCCAACCAGGGCCATTGATTCTGAAAAATCAGATAGAACTTCGGCCAGTTCCTTTGAAAAATCATCCTTCTTTTCTATATTGTCTACCCTGACCTTAATCTTCTTTTTCTCATCATCTTCAAGATCTTGCTTTTTCATAACCTCGTTTACATAGAAACGATAGCCCTGCTCAGTCGGAACTCGACCAGCAGAAGTATGGGGCTTCTCTAAAAGTCCCTCGTTTTCCAAGTTATTCATCTCAGCCCTAATAGTTGCGGGTGAATAATCGAAACTATAATTTCTCATCAGCTCCTTTGAAGAAACTGGTTTGCCAGAGTGCGAATACTCTCTTACAACAGCGGCTAATATTTCTTTTTGTCTATTGGTTAAAGTCATGATGGAAAGAAAAAATCCCTCCTTTTGTCTATTGTATTAGATTGGCACTCTCGTGTCAAGAGTGCCAAAAGATTCTTGACGAATTTATGAGCCTTAGAAGATTTAGTCCGCAAATAAGATCGCGCAGCATCCATAGACGTTTCTTAAAATAAAAAAAAACAATCTTGTAAAGTGATTGTTCTGCTTGGGACCAACTAGTCTTTGTAAAAAAAAGTCCCGCAAACTGTTACGGGACTATGGGAAACGTTGGTTCTGACCAATCTCTGGGGTGTTTTTGGCCACTGGCAACGGACTGAGCCGTAGCCTGCTCAAAAACACCATGGAGGCTACCTTGAATGCTTGGAGAACATTGCGATATCATCCTGCTAGCAGAGCCAAAAGAGCTACTGTTGTTATTTCGTTTCCACCCATCCAAAAGCGTATACTCGTACATAGTTCCCTCCTTAACGAACTATTAGAAGTTTAGTACTTATTGACAGAAAGTCAATACAAAACACCCCCTAGGGGGTGTTTTTTTGTGCCGGAGGTGGGAATCGAACCCACATGAGGAAACCTCACACGATTTTGAGTCGTGCGCGTCTACCAATTCCGCCACCCCGGCATAGTGTTATTTTATGTTGATATGCACTTTTAGTCAATGAAAAAAGGAGGGCCGGCTGACCCTCCTCTATGTAAAGTTATTTCTCTACCGACCCTTGACCTTCTCGATCTCCTCATCGAGATGTCCAGAGATCTCAAGCATCTCGTCTTTGAACAGTCTGTTGCGATCACAACAGTAATCACAGCCAGCTGCCTTCATGTCTTTGATGTTTGTATAAGAGACTCCAATGATTAGGCCTCTAAATCCAGAAGCTTTCATTTTGCGAATCAATTCCGGAGTTGTACCGCCAATAACGGCATGATCAATCACGATGATGTCAATGTCTCCTGATCGCTCATCGAAGAGTCTCTCTCCTTCTTCAAGTTCAGTAGTTGAGAGAATTTCAACATCAGGTCGAGCATGAATGTATCCCATCTGAAATTGATAGTCTGGGTAAGCATCATCAATGAGCAGAAGAACAACTTTTCCGTCTTTCATTTTCTCTCCTTCAGCATGGCCTTGTTCCCCATGTCTTGGTAACTTTCATTCCAAGACCAGCCTCAATCTCACAATCAAACTTCTCCACTGGCACATTGGTTTCGTCTGAGAAAAAGATTGTGACCTTCACAAGGTTGCTATGGGTCACACCATGCTCAACTAGGCAAACGGCATCCACGCCAACCCGAGTTGCTGGACCAAGAATAAGCACTCCTTTAACTCCAATCTCACTCAAGGTGAGGTCGTCAGAGGCATTTAAAACAACATCTAGTTGGCTCCAAAGACTGCCTCGAAAATCAGGCCGCCTCTCTTCTGAGATTGTCCCGATACAACGATCAACTGCCTGAAGCGCAAAACATACCGTTCCAGTTAAACGAATTTCCTTTGCCATTTTTTCCTCCCGTTTGGGGATTCTCGGACACTCCATCCGAGGTTGTCGTCTGGACAACGAATTAGAAAGAAATATTTCCATCCAATTCGCTATCAAGAACCAACACTCCTCCTATCTTCATTATACCACACTATTATTTAAAAAGCAATAGATGAAGTGGTTTTGCGGAGCAAAATACCACGTAAAGACTCTAAATGCAAGCATATTGTAGATTTTATGGGGTTATCCCCAATTGAAGACCAAGAGGAAAAAGATTAGAATAGGAAACATTAAAAGGTATTATATGGGCTCCGAGAGCCTTAATAAGTGTATTAAACAACCCTGTAGGATGGCCAAAAAGCCCAAATTTACGCATTTACACGTCCACTCCCACTACTCTCTTTTAGACGGCCTATCGAAAATCGACGAACTACTCGATAAGTGCGAAAAGGATGGAATGGATTCAATAGCTTTGACAGATCATGGCGTCATGTACGGCGCCATTGAGCTTTATCAAAAAGCAAAAGCTAGGGGCATCAAACCGATCATTGGTGTTGAAGCTTACGTCGCTCCAAATGGCCTCAAAAATAAACAATCACGAGCTGACGCAGCAAATTATCACCTTACACTTTTAGCAAAAAACGAAAAAGGATATAAAAATCTTTTGAAACTAGTTAGTCTATCCCATCTAGAAGGTTTTTATTATAAGCCAAGAATTGATTATGATACTTTGGAACACTACGCAGATGGTGTTATTTGCATGTCTGGTTGTTTGTCTGGACAAGTTCCTAAGCTAATTATCTCCGACAAATACGATGAAGCTAAAAAAATAGCAATCAGATTGAGAGATATGTTTAGAAAAGACGATTTCTATCTAGAGCTTCAGTCTCACCCGAAAATCCCCGAGCAAGCTCTCGCCAATAAAGGAATGATAAAGCTTTCCAAAGAATTAGGAATTCCTGTAGTAGCTACTCACGACTCTCATTACATATATCCAGAAGATGCATCGGCACAAGACATATTAGTTGCCGTACAAACAGGCAATAAGGTTACTGATGAAGACAGAATGTCGATGAAAAACTATGACTTCTCACTGAAATCTCCGGAAGAGATGGTCAAAGCTTTTAAAAATAACCCCGAAGCGATTGAAGCGACTCAAGAAATAGCCGACAAATGCAATCTTAAAATTGATTTAGACACAATTCATCTTCCTAAATTTGATGTCCCTCCAGAGAAAACAGACCTTTCGTATCTAAAAGAGCTTATCGACTCTGGATCAAAAAAGCGCCTCGGGAAACGCTCTGAGACCAAAGAAGTAAAAGATCGAATAAAATACGAACTTTCTGTTATTGAAAAAACTGGCTATGCTTCATATTTTTTGATTGTTCAAGATTTTGTTAATTGGGCGAAAAGCAATGGTATTGTCGTCGGACCCGGAAGAGGAAGTGCCGCTGGCAGCCTGGTTTCTTATGTTTTAAATATTACTGACGTCAATCCCTTGGACTACGATCTAATGTTTGAACGCTTCTTAAATCCAGATCGTGTCTCTATGCCAGATATTGACATTGACTTTACGGATGTTAGGCGCGATGAAGTTATTGAATACGCCCGAAAAAAGTACGGAAGAGACAGGGTGGCCCAAATCATCACTTTCGGAACAATGGCATCACGTATGGCAATCCGTGATGTTGGTAGGGCTCTGGGGCTCCCATATTCTTTCTGCGATCAGGTGGCAAAGATGATTCCTCTTGGCTACTCTCTTGAGAAATCAATGAATGAGGTCGTAGAACTTAAAGATCTTTGCAAAAAGGATGAGGATGGTAGAGAACTTATAAAATATGCCCGAAAACTTGAAGGGGTTGTCAGACATGCATCAACTCACGCATGTGGAGTTGTTATCACAGAAACCGCTCTCACCGACCACACTCCACTTCAATTAGCTTCAAATGGTGACGAAAAAACAGTTGTCACTCAATACGAAATGCATGCTGTTGAAGACCTTGGTCTTCTGAAAATGGATTTTTTGGGACTAAAAAACTTAACTGTTATCGAAAACACTATTAAGATTGTCAAAGCGACAAGAGGCAAGAAAATTGATATCGCAAAAATTCCTATCGATGATGATAAAGCGTTTAAGCTCCTAAGGGACGGTAAAACTATTGGTATTTTCCAGCTTGAATCGGGAGGCATGACTCGCTACCTAAAGCAATTAGCTCCGACTGAGATGGAAGATATTATTGCAATGGTTGCTCTCTATCGTCCTGGCCCCATGGAACTTATTCCAAGCTTCATCAGAAGAAAACATGGCCTTGAAGATGCAGAATACGTTCACCCAAAATTAAAACCCGTGCTTAAAAATACGTATGGCATCATTGTCTACCAGGAGCAAATCATTAGGCTTGCTCAAGAATTGGGCGGAATGTCATATGCGGAAGCAGATTTACTCCGAAAGGCCGTCGGGAAAAAGATTGAAGACCTTCTAGCTAAACAAGAAAAAAAACTTATCAAAGGCATGGTTAATAACAATATTGACCCTCGAATTGCCGAACAGATATGGGACTTTATTAAACCATTTGCCCGATACGGCTTTAACCGATCTCACGCTGCTTCTTATGCTTATATCGCCTATGAGACCGCTTATTTAAAATCACACTTCCCTGCAGAATTTATGGCTGCTCTTATGACTGCCGAAAGTTCTAATCTCGATCGAATCGCCAAATTAATTGATGCTACCAGAGATATGTCTCTAGAGGTCTTGCCTCCGGACATTAATGAATCTTGGAAAAATTTCACAATCGTTAAGCCAAGAAAAGGTACGAATCCTTCAAAAATTCGCTTTGGTCTTTCGGCTATTAAAAATGTTGGCAAAAACTTAATTGCCGCAATGATCGAAGAAAGAAAAGTTGATGGACCATATAAAGACATCAATGATTTCATAGAAAGAGTTAGTCATAAAGATCTAAATAAAAAATCGCTTGAATCACTAACAAAAGCAGGCGTTCTTGATGACCTAGAAGAAAGAAATACTATATTGGGTAACTTAGAAAACCTTCTAAGGGCTGCTAAAGAGTCCCAGAAAAACCAAGCCAATGGCCAAACAAGTCTCTTCGCGGGTCAAGACATCCAAACGTTTACCATAAAGCTTAAAAAATTTCCTAAAGCTGATGAACAAGAAATGCTTTCTTGGGAGAAAGAACTCTTGGGTCTTTATGTTTCCTCTCATCCGTTGGACAGTTATCGAGATGCTCTTGAAAAAAAGACTACTCCGATAGATAATATAGATGAGAGCCTGGCATATAATAATGAGCTAATTAAATTAGGTGGCATAATAAACTTTGTGAAAAAGATCGTCACTAAAAAGGGAGATCCAATGCTTTTTGCTCAGCTCGAAGACCTGACTGGAAAAATTGAACTAGTTATATTTCCTAGGATTTATGCGGGCGATCCAGACATCTGGCAAGAAGGGAATATAGTTATTGTTCCTGGTCGAGTTGATGGACGCGGTGATGAACTAAAAATAATTTGCCAAAGAGCAAAAATTTTAAAGAAATAAGAACCCTTCGCTAACTCGAGAACCTTGACGGGAGAATAAGAACCTGGCTACGCCAGAACCTTGGGTAAAAAATCTAAAGATTTAGTAAAATTAAGAACCTGGCTACGCCAGAACCTTGGGTTCGGATATTGACGAGCAATATCCTCTCATTTAATAATCTCTAGCAATAAGGGTTGCAGGCGTTTTGTGTCTTAAAATATATTTTAGCCTTCCGTCAAAAATATTACATCTTAAATTAACATTAAAAATATTTTTATATTTTATTATGAAAGATTTAGAAAAAATTAGACATAGCTTATCTCATGTAATGGCTATGGCTGTGAAAAAATTATTCCCAGAGTCTGTTTTGGGAATTGGCCCAACTATTGAAAACGGTTTTTATTATGACTTCGATTTAACGTCAAAGATAACAGAAACTGATTTAGTCAGGATCGAAAAAGAAATGAAAAGTATCTTGACTCAAGACCTTAAGTTCTTAAAAAAAGAAAAGAGCTTCATTGAGGCCAAAAAGATATTTAAAGATGAACCCTACAAGCTTGATCTCATTAGAGGCCTTGAAGAAGAGGGCGAAAAAAATGTTTCTATTTATACCTGTAGCGACTTTACCGATCTTTGTAAGGGACCTCATGTAAACGATACTAAGGAAATTCCTGCTGACGGATTTAAACTTACGAAGCTCGCAGGTGCCTATTGGAAAGGAAGCGAGAACAACGCTCAACTCCAAAGAATTTATGGTGTTGCCTTTGAGTCAAAAGACAAATTAACTATCTTTCTAAAACTGCAAGAAGAAATCGAGAAGAGAGATCATAGGGTATTGGGACAAAAACTTGATTTGTTTCATATTGATGATGAGGTTGGTCCAGGATTAGTTTTGTGGCATCCAAAAGGCGCATTGATCAAGAGACTGATAGAGACTTATGTCTTAGACAAGTACCTAGAAGAGGGCTATCAACTAGTTAATACACCTCATATTGCAAAGCTTGATCTTTGGAACACCTCAGGACACACCAATTTTTACAAAGAAGGAATGTTCCCGGCATTTCACATGGAAGAGATCGATAAGCAGGAAAAGGGCGACTATCAACTCAAGCCAATGAATTGTCCTTTCCATATGAAGATTTATAAGTCTTCATTGAAAAGCTATCGAGACTTGCCAGTCAGATACACAGAGCTAGGAACGGTTTATAGATATGAAAAATCAGGAACCCTTCATGGCCTAGTGAGGGTTAGGGGCTTTACTCAAGACGATGCTCATATATTTTGTACTAATAAAGAGCAATTGTTAAGCGAGATAAAAAGCATTATAGGGCTTACTAAGGAGATCCTGAATCGATTTGAATTTAAGGATTATTCAGTCAAGCTCAGTGTTCGTGACCCAGAAAACAAGAAAAAATACCTAGGTGATGAGAAGGGCTGGCAAGCTGCCGAGGGAATGCTAGAAAAGGCATTGAAAGATGAAAAATGGAAGTATGAGAGAGATGAAGGTGAAGCAGTCTTCTACGGTCCAAAGATCGATATCAAAGTGAAGGATGACTTAGGGAGAATGTGGCAAATATCCACTATCCAGATTGATTTCAACTTGCCTGAAAAATTTGATCTTTCTTACATAAACGAAAAGGGTGAAAAAGAAAGGCCATTTGTTATTCATAGGGCTTTGCTGGGTTCTGTAGAAAGATTTATGGGAATATTAATTGAACATTATGGGGGCAACTTTCCTATGTGGCTAGCCCCTGTTCAGGTTCAAATAATCCCTATCTCTGATAAACATATAGATTATGCTGACAGTATTGCTAGTGAACTTAAGAAAAATGGTTACCGAGTAGAAATTAGTAGTAAAAATCTGACTGTTGGCAAAAAGATAAGGGAAGCTGAGATGCAGAAAGTGCCCTATGTGTTTGTGGTTGGCGACGAAGAAGTAAAAAATAAATCTGTCAGAATTCGTGAAAGAAGCAAAGGTGATATTGGAGAAAAAAAACTCAGGGACTTTCTGAAAGAACTAGAAGAAAATAAGTAGGTCTTAATTGCAAAATTAATATTAAAAAATCCGCCTAATTCTCGGGCGGATTTTACTATTATTGACTAATACGGGCATCAACGTTCGCAATAGCCATAACTGCTAGTCCTTTTAGAAGCTGCTCTCCTCCCTTTGTTATTTTATACATTACACTTCCTTTGGTTTCCCCCTGACAACAAGCGGCCAAACCAAAGTCTGTTAGGATGTTCAAGTCTGTGAGTGCTACTGACACGTGTCTTGCCCTATAGAAAGGACTATAGATGTCATTATAAAACTCAGCTTTATTGTCAACTTCCAAGATGTGGGCTAACAGTGCCCTGCGCTCTTTGTTAAGAACAGGCACATATGTTTCGAAAATCCTTTTTGCTTCGCGCCTAACATGAAGTTCATTTTGATCGTTGTGTTCGCTAATAAATGGCGGGAAACAACCAGCATTTTTCAAAAAACCTATAAGCTCTTCTCTCCTCATTTTGGTACCTCCTTAAAGCTTAATAAAATCCTATACTTTTTTATGTTCCACGTCAATAGCGCCTCAGAACATTCTCAGTATGAAAAAAGCGTGCATTCTATGCACGCTTTTGTTCTACTCAATTTCTAACGAAAGATATGCCTCGACTAAGCTCTCGGCTAAAATGTCTGGATTTTCAGCCCTGAGCATTTCTTCAGTGTGATAGCCAGTTGTGATAGCAACTGTGTGAACGCCCGCCTTCTTGCCTGAGCGCACATCAAATGTCATATCACCAAAGAAAATGGTTTCACTTGGATCAACTTTAAGTTCTCTACAAAGCTTTTTGATTACAAGTGCTTTTTCTTCGCCTGTACTACCCTTAAGTTCCTTAAAAAAAGAAGTAATATGATAACTCTCAATTTCTCTTTCTAGAAACTCTTGAAGATGGGCACTAATAACGATCATAGGGACACCTTTCTCGCGAATACTTATAAGAAAAGGTACAATGCCTGGAACAATAATCGGAGTTATGCCCTCTGCACAAGCCAGCTCATAATACTTTCTAAAGATTGCCTGTCTGTCAAACAGTTCATCTAATTCAATGCCAACGCTTCTCAAGAACTCATCAAAAGTCCTGCCAGAGACAAATGCTTCCTCAAAACTGACATCATAAGCTCGTCCCTGAGACTCTGCAATAAGCTGACTACACCTAAAAACAGGCCTCCGATCGTCACTGATTACTCCGCTACAATCAAGAAGGGCAAGATTGATTTCACCAAATATTGTTTTCATTTCATCCTCCATTAGTTTTCCGCCTAAAGCGGATTAGCTTGAAGCCAATTTGTTTTTAAGTTTACGAGAAAATACAAAGACTTTCGTCCTGAGCCTGTCGAAGGGCTCCGTTTTTAAGAACTATTTGGTCAGACTACCACAAAAGTAAAGAAATGTAAAGAAAAGCGCCCGTCTCTATGCGGGCGCGCTTGCTCTAAGAACTAGACTTCTTTTTTCTAGAGGAATTATTTCAAGTCTTGCGGTCGCTCTTCTCGCTTCGATTATTAGCTC
>Ga0222658_1001104_pt1 | contig 12417 bp, 10 predicted proteins | sample AntAcemetagen476_FD_179830 | JGI IMG/M metagenome (GOLD analysis project Ga0222658, IMG submission 179830) | Saline water microbial communities from Ace Lake, Antarctica - #476 | ecosystem: Environmental > Aquatic > Non-marine Saline and Alkaline > Saline | place: Antarctica: Ace Lake... | reverse complement strand
GATGCCGATACTCCGGTTTTTACCATAAAGACTAAGTTCCATGCGAAGCAAGCTACAGTCGTGGACATGGATACTGCCTATGACAAAAGCGTGGCATTCGATGCACACACTTGTTCCACTACTGCTGAAAGTCTTGAGATGACAGATTGGGCTGATCTAGAGTGGGATGCTGCTTTTGCAGAAGATGACGCGATGGTTGGGATTATTCTTATCTGTACCACTATGAGTGGAAGTGCTAATGAGATCGAACTCCTTGGCTTCCAGCTTATGTACGAGGCTAATCGCTTTGACAAGTGGGGTAGGAAACAAACATCGGCTAATGCTATTAATGAGCAGCCGGTATAACTAAGGACGGTGCTGGCTTTTCTAGAGTCCCTCGGCCTATAACTGAGGGTGTATTCTCCACTCTGGGAAGGCTGACATCGACCTCAACGAAAAGGAGAAAGTAGAATGGAACAGAAAAAAGAACTTTGTCTGTACGACTCGAATAGAATGATTGATATCTTGGCTCCAGTCGCAAGTGCTTTACAAAAAGGTGACTGGTATATGAAAGGTGGATTGATCTACTACGCGACGATAAGTCCGGTGAATAGTGGATGGAACCAAACGATTCCTTGCCCAGATAGAGACTGCATAAGGTGGTTACATATCTTCTTTAATGCTTATAACATAGTACCAAAGCCTTGTTTCGGTTGCTTTAAAATCGTGACAATGCCTCAGACAGTCAAGGATCTTATGAGAGTTAAGACCGTACAAGAACGTATGGGACTTCCTGCGAAGTGTGGGATCGAAGAACGTGGCTACGTTGAGAGGAACTACGGCGGTTACTGGTATGCACCATTAGGAAAAGGTCTTAAGGTTGCCAGAAGGCTGTTGAACGAGGTGAAGAAGCAGCTTGTGTTTGAGTTCGGCGAAGAAGCCGCGCCACATACGATTCTTAAGAGAGGTTGTACTGAGATGGAACGATCTTGGGGACCGTCGCATGAGTGGGGTTATGATGTAAGACTTGAGATGTTGTATGAACTTCTCGAAGCTGGCTATGCAAAGATTCCGGTAGACCACAAAGATCCTTCGATGAAGATGCCTCATACGTTGAATCGTTGGATTGAATTTGCAGCGTCTATAGGAGATATGACCTATAAAGAGTTTAAACCAGTGCTTCATCCAAGTCCAGTAGATTATACTTTTGAGAATCATGGTGTTGAGGAAGAAGAGATTGTGGTGATCGGAGGCGATGATGAGTAACATAATCCTTGATGCGAACACAGCGAAACAGAAGGAATGGAAGCGTTCCAATGATGTTGCCATGATTCCAGACAAAGGTTTTACTAAGCAACTCAAGAAGCTCGACGATGAGTATGAAGTTATCTGGGACTGTGTTTCTTGTAAGTGGGAGATCTGGAAGCTGCCAAAGGCTTCTGGTCAGACACCTTACCATGTTCTCACGGTACAGACAGAGGGTATGAGTTATAAGGATCTGGGTCAGCATGTGCTGCTTAAGCTCACGGAGTATAGCTGGGATCGCTACACTGCTGCTCAGCTTGCAGATTACCTGGATGAGCTTGATAACCAAGTCCAACGACGTAAGATGAAAGATTTTAGCAACAAGATCGAAGCGATTGCACTTGATACTTACAATCTCTCACATGGGATTTTGAGTGTGCAGGTTCCGAGGAAATACAAAATTGAAAGGATCGTGAAAGAGGATGGGTGAGGAGAATAAGTCTAATCTTCAGAGTATTATAAAAAGCGTCTTGGGTAGAAATACTGATAAGCCCTTTGTTAAGCGTATATTAGATCCTAATCGTAAATCAATAAAGAATGAGGATGGAACTGAATCCACACATCTCATGGCATGGGGATCTGTTGATAACAAGCATATTGTTTATCCGACTATCACTGAGACTGACGGTGTGTTAAAGAAGCATGGAGACAAAGAAGCCATAACTAAAGCATTAAAAGAAGATAACTTTATAGAATTTAAAACTCCTGCTGCTGCTGATCTGTTTTCCAAGGCTTATAAACTTGGTACAAATCAGCCTAACGGATTTAAGAAAGGAGCTGATACTTTGGCTAACAAAGAACAAATAAAACCGTTTCAACAGACAAAGGAAAAGAAGTCTTTCTCTCAACAGTACGTCAAGGCTACTAAGTTAGAACAATTCCTTAAGACGAGAGTTGAGGCTGGTGAGCAGAGGCTCATGAGCGACAAGGATCTTTTGAAACAGACACAGAGTGGAATGGCTCTTATGATTAAGCATGCTGAAGGCCATATTATTAATAAGAAAGAATCTCTTGACGGGATGGAAGGTCTTCGAGAATGAACTCTGCTTATCTACTTGAAGAACTCAGGGCTAATGTCGGAGAGACTGATGCGGAGAAGCATTGGACTGATGCAGAGTTGCTGAGGAAGCTTAGTTTCTCGCATAAGAAGGCCGGATTCATGGTGAGTGCTTCTGATGGGGATAGGCTTCAGAAATCTACTGATCTTATACCTTCGAGTTCCATTGTCACACTACCGAGTGATTTCTCTAAGTTCAACTACATGGAAGAGAAGGTCTCTGGCAGAGAGATTCCTTTGGTTAATACAGTGCGAGAGCGTAGGGTGAACCGGAGCTATGCTACTGGTCTGGATCTCGGAACGCTCTCGTGCTACTTCTCTGGAGACACTATTGAGATTAATCATGATGACTACAGCACAGTCGTGACTCTGTGGTATGAACCAAAGATCATAAATCTTCACGCTGGCATAGGCTTCACAGGTAGCACAACGAATACTATAGTCTTTGAGGTTGCTAATGATCCAAGTTTCGTAGATGATTATTACAATGACACATCTTTTACAATCATAGCTGGAACCGGATTAGGAACGACGGTAGCAGTCAGTGACTACGTTGGAGCTACTTACACAGCTACACTTGCCGGGACATTTAGCACCAGTTCCGTTTACGGATCTATTTCTCCGTTGCCAGAAGAATGCGCTGAGTTCATAGTTCTTGACGCAACAGTAAGTGCAATGGCTAAACCTTCGGCTGCTCTTGATCCAAAATATTTTGAATACTTCCGTAGCCGTCTTGCCGATGCAAGAAGACTCTTAGATGGATGGCTTGCGGTAAGATCTAGAGGGAATAAACACATAAGATACTCAGGGAGTTGAGATGTCTAATAAGATCAGTAAGGAAGTCTTTTCAAAAGGTTTTGACAGTAACAACGCACCGTTGCTTCTTGACTCTGGAGAGATAGCCGGAGGAGAAAATCTTAGGGCAGTTGGAAGTCGTGGTGGATGGAAAGGCAGGAAGGGCTGTACATTGAGGAACACTACTGCTGCCGGAAGTGCCGTTGTGGAAGCTATTCCTTATGAGAATCCGGTGTCTGATTACTTCAGGGTCTTGTATCACTATGGAGACTACTTCTACGCCGGGGCAGCCCCATTGACACAGGCAGCAGGACTTGGTTCCACTCTTGGTCTAGACATCGGAGCTTCAGTCGGCTCTTCTTGCATGATAGGTGAACAACTTTATTATGCTAACGGCGAGGAGAGACCTTCAGTTTATTCCGGAGATGCTATAGCATGTAGAGGATTTGTTGTAAATGATAACGTTGTATGGAGTGATTTTACTAAAGAAGTGGTAGATCAAAAAACTACTACTCATGGAAGGATGCTTTTTACAAACGGTGTAGGAACTGATGCTATCTATGTTTGTGGACATGAGAAAATGTCTGCAATTTTAATAACTCTTGGAACTGCTTACAATGTAATTGACACAACTACCATAGTTGTCTCTGCATGGAGAAGTGGGGCATGGGCAGCTACGGCTGCTCTCTCTGATGGAACAACTGCGGGAACTACCACTTTTAGGCAAAGTGGGACTATCTCTTGGACTGCTTCAGATCTAGACGAGATGAAAGTTATCGCAGGAACTATGGGTTATTGGTATAAGATTACTTGTGCTAATACCACTTCAGCTATTCATATTACTGATTGTAAAGTTACTTCTCCTTTCTCATTCATGACTAACAAGTGGGACGGAATTTATGGTTATTCTGCTGGAGCACTTTTTTACGACTTCACCGGGACCGTTTACTACGAAGGACTTGGCGCAGTGTCTAATGAATCTGAGGCTACTTACCTAGACATAGGAGCAGGAACAAGTTCAGATTTTCTCTATATCAAAGGAACTTCTCCTCTTGCTGGAGTAGGCATAGGACTTGTTACAGGAAAAGAGAATATCATAGCTTCAGTTATTGATGATGTGGAAGTCTGGGAAGATACTGGTTGGTCTTCTATTGCAGGAATTGATGATGGAACTTCTGATGGGACAAGTTCTTTCCATCAGTCAGGTCAGATCTTCTGGGATTTCTCTTCTGTAACGCCGGTTAGAAGGAGGTTTAATTCTGATAATCTTGCTGGTTATTGGTATAGAATCTCTTGGGATGTTACATTGACTAATGAGGTTCAGATTTACCTAATAGTTGTGGCACTTGCTCCGACAGAGATTTCATATGCTTCTGGTTGCGTGGAATTTGACAGTAGGTTAATGCTCTGGGGAGACCCTCTTTATAGAAATAGACTTAAATATTCTACTAAAGGGAAACCTGATAACATTGGGAGTAGCAGCTCAGGCTACACTGGTATATTTGGAAAAGGAGATGAGGTTACTGTAGCTAAGTCTTTTTCTGAATATCTTTTAGTTGGTAAAGAAACAGGAGTTTATTTATTGGCTAAGAGCTTCGATATAAAAAAGGTAACTTCTGAAGTAGGGATTGTCTCTCCAGATACGCTGCAAATTGTAGAAGTGGGTACGTCAAATATGCAGAAAGAGTTGATTATTAATGTTGCTATTTGGCTCGATGCAGATGGTGTTTATCAGTATGACATGGAAGGTGTTGCAAAGATCTCACTTCCGATAGACAACTATTTTAATTCTAACTCTTCAGACTATCTTACGATTGCTGCTATCGCAGCAGCTAAGAGTTTCATAGATCAAGAAAGGAACGAATATCATCTTCTTATAGGCTCTACAGAACTTGTTTATAACTATGCTTACCAAAAATGGTATCCACCTTGGGACAGAGAGATCTCACTGCTTAATGGTGTGTCTTTTAGGGCAGACGATAAGGCTTTCTATTCTCTTGGAATGTCTACCTCCGGTTTCGTAATGGAACTAGAAAATGCCACTTCAGATAGATCTGTTACTAATGTAGCAACTCCAATTACACAGATGATAAGAACCAGAGTTCTCACTTCTGATGAAAATGGACTTTCAATTTTCTTTAATCTTAGGCATATATGGCTTGTAGTTAAATCTGATATCTCAGCATATATCACAGATCTTACTGTGAATCTTTATAAGAACTTTTCTCTTACTCCTAGTACAATTGATACTATTAATCTTAATGTAGCCAATGTGACTTATACTACTATCAAAATTGACGTTTCTGAAACGGACTGCACTGCTTTTGAGATCTTATGTACTATAGGACAGGTAAACAGAACATTTGAAATTCATGAGATTATTTATGAGTATGAACAAAGAAGTATTATTTTAAGTTAATGGGAGGGGATCAAGATGGCACAAGGAGATTTTACGCTCTTTAGCCCTGCTGAAAGTGCATTTCAAGAACCAGGGCAGTTTGAGGCAAGTCTTAAAGCTGAAGGAACACGGAAGGCTACTTACACAAGTCAGATGGATCAGTTCTATGGTGAACTTGAGGAAACTCAAAGGCAGTTCGACATAGGAACTGAGCTGACGAAAGGAACACAACGTTTACAGAAACGTGGACTTGAGTTGGAAGCAGCCAGTATCAAAGAAAGCACAAGACAGTTCGATCTTGGGTATGATCTTCTCTCTGAAACAGAAGAAGAAGATACAAGACAGTTTGATTTGACTTTCGGACTTGAATCTGCAAGGTTATTAGAAGAAGGAAGACAATTTGATACTGAAGCAGGTTTAATACAGGCAGAACTTGCTATTACTGGAAAACTTACAGATGCACAGATAGAACATCTTGGCGCGGTGACTGGACTCACAGGAGCACAGACAAAAAGTTCTGGTATAGCTGATACTATTGGGATTCTAGGACTCATGCTTGGTAGTAGTAAGCTCTTGTTCGGTAGTGAAAAGGGTGGTGGTATGGATATCGGGACTGATGACGTTGGTAAAGCCTTTGAAGGTCTTAGCAATCTTGGAACTGGTATCTATGACTGGGGAGATAAAACTTTTGATATTGACATTCCAGAAGATCAAGACTTTTCTTGGCCTTGATCTTTTTTAATAACATAAGTTTTTGGAGATATAAATGGCAGCTATAGCAAGAAGTCTTATGAAAGGTATCGTTCCTAAGAGAGCGGGTGAGAAGGCACAAGGGTATAGGAGTCCAGGATCAGATCCATTGTATAGTGGTTTCTCAGATCTTGGTGAAGCTATGCTCGTAGGGGCAGCAAAGTCTGTCCTTACGGTAGGGGCCATAGGCGGTGTTGCCAAGGCGATGGGTGCTCCTACGAGCCAGGTTGTAGATGCTCTTATGCCGGTTGCAATGCGTAAAGGTCTCTTCGGTGGGATTGTTGGGCCGACTAAAAACAAGGACTACATGAAAGAGGCTGGCTTCGTAGGGAAGTTCGCCAAGATAGGGCAGACTCTTGGGGGCATGCTTGGGAAGTTTACACCATTTGGTGTTGTTAGCTCTTCTGTAATAGCACCAATTGCAGGTTTAGTCGCGGATAAATTCGGTGATCTTTTTAATCTCAGAGAAGGTGAAGAATTAAGAGATGCTATCGGGGATAATGAAGATCTGGCGTCAATGCTCGCTGCTGCTGAAGGTAATCCAGTTCTTGCTGCAGAACTTCAACTCCAGGGAGTAGGTTCTCTTTTAAAGACAGGTGAAGAGCAACAGGAAGAAGCAGCAGAGGCTCAGAAGAAAAGTGGCTACTTCGGAAATCTTGCCTCCGATATGTTGAACTCTGTGTTCAGTCTAGTCAGCACAGAAGACCTTAAAGAAGAAACTATTCCAGAGCCTAAGAAGAAGTTCGAAGATACTCCTGGAAGTGGCGCTTTTGGTTTTTCTAAGTCAGAAATAGAGAGAGGGACCGTCGGTGGAAGTGCTAGAAGCGGCAGAGGTAAGAACGGTAGCGGTGGTTGGGCAGGTGGTGGCATGAGTACTGGATCAGATGCCGGTAGTGGTGGCAGTAGTTTCGCATAAGAAGGGGAAAGAACAATGAGCCAAGCAGGTGATGCAGCAAACAAACTTATGAACTCTCTTAATGTCATCATGGAGTCTAACCGTCAAGTTCGACAAGGCGAGATAGACAGAAAGGAGAATCTGCGTAGGTTTGAGTTAATGCAGAAGAATCAGAAGTCAGAGGCGTTATTCCAGAAGTCTTCTGCTATTGGAGAAAGTTTCCTTAAGTGGCATGATAATGCTAAAACTACAACAGAACAAGATCACGCTCGTGCAAAGTGGGATTCTTACAAGACCACATTAGCGGCTGACCCAGAGATAGTTAAGGCACTTGACGGTAGATTCAGTCGTACATCTTTTGGTAATATAAAAACTAGAGAGAGATTTGCCGATGATAAGATTGGGAAAGTTACACCTAATCTTATAGACCCAAAGGCAAATCCGTTAGCCTGGCATGTGAAAGAAATGGCTAATAAAGAAATCGCCGGTAATCGAAATGCCTTTGTCCACGGTATTACTAAACCTAAAACACCTGCTATGATTGTCACGAACATAGGAGAGATAGATTATTATGCTAAGCGTTCACCGGATGGTGCTTGGGGACTTACTAAAGTCGGAGAGGAAGATGCTCAAGCTTTAGCTGGTAAATACAACACAACTGTTGCTGCTATTCATGCACAGACTCCTATCACACTTGGTACTTCTCGACATAATCTAGGAGGAACTTCAATGGATAGGTTTGAAATGTTAAATCCTAGTACAGAAGAGGTTAACATAGTTTATAAGGAGTCTAAGTTCCAAGGTAAGATCATCGACACAACAAATGCAAAAGGAAAGACTGCGGCTGCTGAACTTAGTAAAGATGAGAAGGCTTTTCTTATAGGCGCTGCTGGAACAAACACAAATGGAGAGATGGGGAAGCACGGTAAATGGCTTGAAAAACAGGCGAATATGTTATTGGCTACTGGTGCTTACGAAGATAGATTTGATGATCATGCTTCGGAAGAATTTAAAGCTGATTTAGCTGGTAGGGTGAATCTGTTATATCCAAATATGATGGTTACGTTTGTAGGTGAGATTGAATTAGATGATCCTTGGGTTAATGGTGCGGAGACTTTCTCAGGAAACGACGGTTGGGGTATGATAGGGGTAATAGGACAGCCCAGAGAGTTTTCAAGAAGTGATGGTACATCAGTAGTCTATGCAGTACATCCTGTTACACAGACTGTAAGAGATAAGTCCGGGAATCCGCTTGGTACAATAGAAGAGGTTACAAATAGTACAGCACTTACCAAAGCACCGACAAGGGTAGCAACTCCGACAGATACACCTAAGAAAGCTGGACGTAATTTTCTTCAGGCGTTCACAGAGAAGAAGGCTAAGAGTAGGGAGAAAAAGGAAGTTGCTAAAAAGAAAAAAGTAGATGAAAAGAAAAAAGAAGAAGATCGGATAAGGAAATATTGGGCTGAGTCTGATAATGCTGAGTCTGCTTTTGCCAAGTACCTTGCTGATACATTTGGAATCGGCAGAGAAAAGCGACATTATGCTGATCTTCCTAAAAAATAGGAGAGTGACCAATGACAATCGGAGAAGGATTTAACATACGCAGACCCAATATAGGGGAAGCAGACAGGGACAGAGGCTTTGCTACATCGCAGGGTGGCAGCGAGAGTGGTAAGCTGTTCGGAATAAAGTTCAGTGGTGTAGAGAAGAATCCACCGGAGCTTCCTTTGTGGCGAGATAAAGCCATGATGGGTAGATTTCCGAATCTCTATGGTACAGCAGGTGCTATCACTAGGACGATCATCGACGCTATCCCTTACGCTAAGTACGGTTTGTCAAAGAATAGAGAGAAGTTCATGGCTTTGCCAAAGGAACAACAACATGCTGCATTGATGTATGATATGTTAGAAGCTGAGTTGTATTTCGTTGCTATTCCGGCAGCGTTCAAAGGTGTTGGGATGGCTTCTAAGCACTTCATGAAGAGGATATCTAACAAAGGAACTAAAGTCATGCAGCCGGTTGAGGATACAATCGGAGCTATCCAAGGAGCTAGAGGCGGTGTGTGGGAGAGCTTTAGTTACACAAGAGCCGCTGAGAAAGTTCTCACAGACAAGAAGCTTGCCCAGGATGAAGCATCTGTCATAGTGGGTGCTCTAAAGTCCAAGAATAACACAAGACTCACACAGTTCCACAGAGAGAAGGCGCTTCGTGCCACTGAAGGGGTGACACCGGCGTTTGAGAAGAACATGAAGTCCACTTTTCTCGAAGGGACTTACCTCTCAGATGACCTTGTGAAGGAGCTTGACTTTAACACTTTGCAGGCAAAGCATTGGCAAGAGCTTTATAAGACAAACATGAAGGCTGCTGGCTTTAGTTCTGAATATTCTAAGCAAGTCTTTAAAGGACAAGCACAACAGTTTTTCGATAAAGAAGCTATGAAGAAGGTATCCTGGGGAGAAATCACGGAAGAACAGTCTGGGAATATGATTAAGCAGATGTTTCATGATCCGATTCCTATACGCAAGATGCTTTCTCTTGGCTCTGGTAGAGTTTCAATTCCAAAGATACAACCACAAAGAAGTCTCTTCGGTGCTGGTGAAGATCTCTTTAAGACGAAAACCTTGATCTATGATGAGGTTAAGAGTGCGACTGCCGTCGCCAATGGTTATAAGCTTGATCTACAGAACTTTGCTGCAAGGATGCTGGAAGAAAGAGGCTTCGGGAAGTTCGTTAGCAAGGCTACAGGGAACAGGTTCAAGAAAAATAACAAGACTCTGACGAAGGAAGTTGAAGAATATACCAACGGAATGCTCACGAAGGTAGATAATCTTACTAATAGAGCTTTGCTTGAGAAAGATACGACGAAAGTCCTTGAGTTAAGGAAAGAACTTAGTGGGATGCTGAAGGGAGTTCATGAGAAAGGTGGACCGGAGAGTCAACTCTTCAGTTTCTACCGGACCTTCCACGATAATCTTTATGCTGATGCTATGAGAAGGAAGATTCCACAGTTGTTCAACAGAGCTGGCGTAAGTGCTGAAGGTGTGAAGTGGGTAGATGACATCATGAAAGGTCTTGAGCCGAAGTTACAGCACCACTTTAATTCTGCTCCTGGTCGTCCATACGATCAACAACTTGCCTTTGTAGAGAACACTTTCAAAGGACTCAGGAGTCTTCTTAAGGTGAAGACGAAAGACGGTGGGCATCTCTGGTTCGGAAAGAAAGGTAAAGACCTGGAGGCTGCTATCAAGGGGCTTTCTGTGGAACTTACACCTGGGGTGAAGGGTGGCTTTCCAGGATTGTTCGAGAACTATGCTGCAAGGATTGGAGCAAGTGGTGCAAGGATGGATGCTGCGGCGAGCAAGAGCTTACGTGGAGAGATGCACGGAGCTTGGACACACCTACGGCAGAGTCCTGTTGCAAAGCACAGTGATGTGGACTTCTTCACCAGGCTTGAAGGTCGTATAAGTGCTCAGGCTAGAGATCTTTATCTTTACCCAGCCCTCGAAAAAGTGGCGGCGAATGCTAAGAAGTTGCCGCAAGTTTGGCAGAATCAGACTGATTATCTTATAGGTAGGGTCTTGAATAGGCCGTCTAATCTTGATCATTGGGTGGCTAACGCTCTGGAGAATACACTTGGTAAGGCTCAACAGGCTTTTACAGGTAGTCGGACAGAGGGTATCTGGGACGTAGGAAGAGTCCAAAGGCTTGCACAATCTATTAATAATTTCACATATATGGGATTCCTAGGCTTTAAGCCAATGGCCACGACAAGAAATCTGTTCCAACCGTATGTTACCGGACCAACGGACCTTGGCAGAGTCACTGACATCGGAACGGTTATGCGCGGTGCAGCCAGGGCTATGAACCCTAAGACTAGGGCCGAGATCAAACGGATGGGAGCTATCACAGACTTTGTTCCAGAGATGTCTCACAGTCCTATGTTTCCGAAACGTGGTGCTATGGGTAAGATCAATGAGGTTAAAGATCTTTCCATGTGGACATTTCGAATGGCTGATAGGTGGAATCGTTACACAATGGGTGGAGCTGCTATGATCAAGTGGGAAGGAGCTATCGCCAAGCATGGTGCGCCCACTTCCAAGAACATTGGAGGCTTCTTCTCTAAGACAGGGATCTCAAATAGGAATCCGTGGATCGTCAGTGATATAGAAGACAAGATCCTTAAAGGGAATGTCGCCGAAGCAAGGGAGTTGTTCATAAAAGACATCATAGCTGACACGCAATACCTTTACGGGGCGATAGAATCGCCTACCGGCGTTGGCATGGGTGGATCTACCGGCAGAACTGCTATGGTTTTTCAGAGTTGGTGGATGAACTACGGTGCTGCTATGGAAAAGTGGATGCGGACAGCGCAAGGACCAGGTGGAAAGACCGAAAGATTGATTACTTTTATGATGAGTAGTGCTATAGCGGAACAGAGCATGGAAGCTATGTGGGGCAGGACTACGGCCTTACGGCAAGTAGGCTTCGGACCGCTTCCGATGGAAGGACTTGGAATGCCCCCTGCTTTTGCAATGATCTTTGATACGCTCAAAGCGGTGAAGGCAGGAGCAGCAATTCCTTTCGGTGGTGACCCCGCAGAAGCAGAGAAAGACTTCATAAATGTTGTCAAGAAAAGTGGGAATTTCCTGCCAGGTGGGAATCAAATCATGAGTTCTCTGCGAGCTTACCAAGAAGAAGGAACTAAGGGACTCGCAGAGAGCACCATGATGTTTCATAAGAAGAAAGAGCCTAGTGCTGTTGAGAAGTTTCTGGGGAGGAAGAAGTTATGATTCTTAAAATGGGTGAAAAAATTCTTACTATAGATGATACTCTTAAGGAAGACGCTGCGTTTCTTTATTTAATGGACTATAGTATTACTGATCGTAAAAAGTGTGATCTTACTATTCATCCTTCCCACCTCCTGTCTCCTCCGTTGTCTCTTCCCAAATACGCTCATAATATTTTAACCTCTTACTGGTACAAGTTAGTGGGTAAACTTCTCGTACTTTATAATTTTTAAGTGATTGTGGAATCTTATTAAGTGGGTCTAGAACTTGCTTACCGTTCCATAGAACAGCGTGAAATAAACCTTCAGTAATTGGACTGTCTACAGTTATGTAGGCAAGTCTGTTAGCTAATGTATAAAGAATTTTTATTTCTGTGTCAGCTGTGATCTTAATTCCTTTGCCGTTGTTTCCTAGTTGTGTCAAATCAGCATAATTACCAAAGAATACC
>Ga0222658_1001099_pt1 | contig 12463 bp, 10 predicted proteins | sample AntAcemetagen476_FD_179830 | JGI IMG/M metagenome (GOLD analysis project Ga0222658, IMG submission 179830) | Saline water microbial communities from Ace Lake, Antarctica - #476 | ecosystem: Environmental > Aquatic > Non-marine Saline and Alkaline > Saline | place: Antarctica: Ace Lake... | reverse complement strand
ATGCTTATTAGAAATAATTCTATATTTAGCCCAAAAACTCTCCAACGCCCCGATTCCTAAAAATCCACTTTTAACGACGACAAAATGGACGCCCCACCGAGCAATATAGTATTATGTTTTTTCTATGGGACTCTTTTCTTTTGTCCCATATTTTAGTTGTCTATCATTGGTAATTTTGATTTATAAGTCTTGTCGAGATTAAAAGGGTTTACGGAAAAAACTTAGGTACGCCTCTTTATTTATGCCTCTCTATGCCAGGATGCTCTTTTGAAAATAACCTACTTGGTTTTAAGTTTTCTTATCTCTTTCCAATCCTTTTGAGTATCTATGTACTCTTCTATAGATTGAATTGATTTTTTAACAGATTTTTTCAAACCTGGATACCAAAAATTTAATTCTGCATTTATTTGCAACATTTCTTTTAATTCTTTCTTAGCAATCTCCATAAGATTGGCCCGAATTATATTAAATTTTCTTTTTCTTTCTTTTGGAGATTTTTTTGAACGCGTATCGTGCATATCTCCTCCAGTATCAGCAATCAATCGGTTCAATATTCTTATACTTTCGCAAACCGTCTTCGGATTTTTATATTTTTTACTTTTAACATACTCCCACAACCTCTTTATATTACTAGCCTCATAAATATCTCTATTACCATTTAGCAGCATAGATATTCGTTCTATTCCCGTTCCATTTATAACAAAAACCTTATCCCACTCTTCAACGCCAACTATTTTTTTATCTTTAGAAATCGGCTTATAGCATAATCTTTCAACTGTGGCTATATCTAATAAACCATCCTCAGTTTTGTAGTGTATTTCGTTTCTATATCCCCATGGTGCCGGCTCCCCACAGGCCCAATTAGGTATAAGAAAACAATCCCTAGATTTTTCCTTTTTTAATTGGTCCTTTCCTATGCCTAATTTTAAGAAAATCTCTTTTGATTTCATATCTGCAAGGAAATCAAAATCAAAATCATATTTTTGCTTTCCTTTGCTATCTTTACTTAACTCAGATAATTTTCCTCCAGGGAAATAAGTTATTACTAACTTATTTTTAGAAAGTCCAAGCTCATCAACTAAAAATGAAATTACTCCCCCTATTATTTTTTCTGAGAATTCATCAAATTTTTCCCTTGAAACTATATATCCGCCATTTATAGTCGTCATATCAAAAAGGCCCAAATGGACATTGTTTTTAGGAATTTTCGACTCTTGAAAAAAAGATATAAAGTCATCCCATCTAATCACCGGTTGTATCCTATGAAAGCTCAACTCTCCAGGCATATCAATAAAAGTCCCATGCCTGTCCCAAATAAATTCTTCATTCAAGCAATAGGCAAATTGCCCAGGATAAAGCCAAGAGACAGTAGGGGAATTTTTTAAGATTTCTAACTTCTGCTTTTTTGCAAATTTATTTAAGTATTCTCTTATTTGAATTACATCTAATTTCTTCATTATTCTAAATAAGGATTAATTGTTTATTAATTTATTGCCAATTTCTTAACACGCCCTACCTTTTATTATTAAAAACTATCATCCCCCCGACATTCGAAATCTGTGGTAAAGAGGTAGGAATATGGGGTTTTATGAAGAGTAACAGATTAAGAACTTAGTTGCGTCATGCGTATTTAACTCAATTACTTCAAGATTATGGGATCTAAAATATTATCAGGGATTAATATTAATAAACTTTTATACGTATTTATTTATCCCGCCCAAAAACACTTTTTTTAGAGGCATTAAGCTGCCCAAAAACACTTTTTTATTCCAAAAACACCAATTTATGTATAAAAATGACCGCCCAAAAACTACCTTTTATCTATTTTAAACCGCCCAAAACAAAGATTTAAATAGTTATGTTATTATAAATTATTATGGTTTGGGTAAAATCTGAAGGATATAGCAAAAAAAGAGTAGACTGGGCAGGAAATATTCTAATTGACAAGAATAGTTCTGCAGAGGAAAAAGATGAAGCACTTAATATCTTAGATAATTGGAGAGCCATCCACAGGTACCCTATGCATATTTTTAAAAAAAGACTAAAGTTAGTTTCGGAAAAAATTGACAAGAATGCTGTGAGTGTTCAAAGGCTAAAAAGGCTTCCCTCTGTTTTAAAAAAATTACAAAGAGTTTATTCTGGAAATAAATCCTCGATGAAGCTTTCGCGAATGCAGGATATTGCAGGATGTAGAGCCGTTGTGTCCAATGTTTTCTTGGCAAAAAAACTTTACAAAGAGGGCTATCTTCATAGTGATTTAAAGCATACTAGAGTAAATGAGAAAGATTATATTTCATATCCAAAATCAGATGGCTATCGGAGCATTCATTTAGCATATAAATATAAAAGCAACAAGGAAGGTAAAAAAGAGTATAACGGATTACAAATAGAAATTCAAATACGTTCTAAACTTCAACATCTTTGGGCAACAGCAATTGAAACAGTAGATTTGTTTACCAAGCAAGCGATAAAATCCAATGAAGGAGAAAAGGAATGGAAGGATTTCTTTAGATTAGTTAGTTCAGCTTTCGCTGTAATGGAGAAAACTCCCCTTGTTCCTAATACCCCTACTAATTTGAAAGAACTATATGCTCAGATAAAAGAAAAAGAAAAAGAATTACAAGTTATGAAAGTCATGAAGGGGTGGGCTTCAGCTGTAAGAGTTTTTAGGCAAGTTTCTAAAGAAAAGCCAAACCTTAAATTTTTCCTTTTGGAGCTTGACGTTTTACAGGAAAAGCTTAATTTAACAGGATATTCTAGGAAAGATGAAGAAAAGGCAATCTCAGATTATTCTAGAGCAGAGAAGGTAAATCAAAACAACCGTGGCTATGACGTTGTTTTAGTTGGGGCAGATAAAACTAGTGATTTAGAAAAAGCTTATCCTAATTATTTTGTAGAGACCCGGGAGTTTTTAGAGTATCTAAATAAAATTTTGGATTATAAATAAATTCTCAATATTCGACACTCGGGTAGAGATTATACAAATTTTTAAAGAAAATTATCTAACACAAAAACAAAGAATCTATTTTTACCGTAGATAAAAAAAGAGTACTGACAGAAAGCGTAAGTACACCCATCGATATAACATTTTACCGACGATAAAATGGACGCCCCCACCGAGTAAGGAATAAAGTCCGCACCTTCAGGGGACTCGTTTTGATATGATGTATTTATTATATTTGTTGTTGGTAGTTTTAACTTATAAGTCTTGTCGACATTGGAGTGATAAATAGAAGATTAAATTTAGCACAAACTGACTATTTGTTAATAAATTCTATTATATTATTATAAAATTCAGGATATTCAGAAGGTTTAGTAATTGATTTATCTTATACTATAAATATTTATTTAAAATTTTTATAGGTTATATCTATATTTGAGCTTTTTTCTAATTCTTTTTTTGTAGAAGATCCTGTAGCTACTCCAATAGTAAAGCATCTTGCTCTTTTTCCTGCTTCAGCACCTACTAGTGAATCTTCTATAACTACACATTCATGAGAACTTACACCCAACTTTTTTGCAGCTAAGAGATAATAATCGGGGCAGGGTTTATTATTTAATTTTTTCCCTTTATCCTCCCTATTATTTCCTATAATTGTATTAAAATATTTATTAATACTACAATTATTTAGAATTTCCCTAATCTCTTTTTCAGGATTATTTGAGACTACCGCCTGCTTAATCCCTTTCTTTTTTATGTCTAATAAAATTTCCTTGATCCCATTATTTAAACGAAATACTTCTTTCTGGCGTATATTAAGGTATTCTTCTACTATTTCCCTATATATTCTATTTGAACATTTTAAATTAAATTTTTTACAAACTTTGTCTAAAATCTTTTTCCAGAATAGAGGGACTTCATACGCGAATATTGATCTTATGTACTTACTAGAAATTGAAACCTTTAATCCGAATTTCCTTTTAAGGATTTTATTGCAAATATTTAAATCTAATCTTAGAGAGTCTATTAAAACTCCATCCATATCCCATAATATTGCCTTTGTCTTTTTTGGAATTTTTATTTTATTACCAATCAACATATATAATGTGTCTTCCAATCTCTTTATAACTGAATTTTTATGGCCCCCCAATCCTTCGATATCTGAAATAGTAGTTATAATTGGCTCTAATCTTTCAAGACCTTTCTTATTAATTTTTTGGAATTCTATAGTTTTAGTAAATGTTTCTACGCCTACTGGTGAGGAGAATTTTGGAGATATGCCTGTTGGTAGACAGTGGTTGGTTCCGCTTGCATAATCTCCAGCAGAAACAGGAGAAAAGTTCCCTATAAAGATGGACCCTGCATTTCTTATCTCTGAAAAATCTTTATTTGAATTTTTTGTAATAATTTGTAAGTGTTCTGCTGAATACTCGTTAGCAAATTTTATCATTTCCGATCTTTTCTTAAATACTATTATTGCAGAATATTGACTTAAAGACTTCTTGATGTACGCTTTTCTTTTTAGTTTCTTAAATTGTAATATAATCTCTTGTTTTGTTTTCTCAGCTAGTCTTTTTGATGTTGTTATTAATACACTTGCTGAATCTGGACCGTGCTCACAGCAAGCTAACATATCTGAAGAGATATATTTGGGATTTGCTGTATCATCTGCTATAATCAAAACCTCTGAAGGCCCTGAAAGCATATCTATTCCCACCTTGTTTACAAGTTGTAATTTTGATGCTTGGACATAAGGATTTCCAGGACCTACAATCTTATCTACTTTCTCAATTGTTTTTGTTCCTAGAGCCATTGAAGCAATAGCTGCTATCCCACCTACTCTATATATCTCTGTCGCTCCAGCTTCATTTGCAGCTATAATTATCTCAAAGTGATCTTTTGTTGGTGGAAAACAAACTACTCTTCTTGGAACTTTTGCAACTTTTGCAGCGATAGTTAATATTTGAGCCACCGTTGGAAGTGGTGCCTTTCCTGCAGGCACATATAGTCCCGCAGAGTCGATCGGAACCTTTTTTGCTCCTGTAATAACTCCTGGCACGCTTTCAATTTGCCAAAATTTCTTTATATGTTTAGCTTGTGACTCATGATATTTCTTTGATATTTTTATTTGTTCTCTTATTTTTTTAATTACATATGGATCTGTTCTATTGTATGCTTCTTTTATATCTTCTCGTGATACTTTTAATCTATTCAACTTAAAATTAGGATCATCAAATTTTCTTATATATTTTAATATTGCCAAATCTCCTTCTTTCTCAAATCTTTTTATCCATCTGGAGACTTTTACTCCAATTTTTTCCACATCTATTTGAGACCTCTTTAGAATCTTTTGTCTATCTTTTTTATGGATCAAATCTGAATTATATATTTTTATCATTGTATCTTCTCTTTCTAAATAGAAAATTATTTAAAAATCTATCTAAATTCTTATTCTATCGAAGATATTTATTAAAAAAGAGTCTCCAAAATTGGTCCAAAAGTATTACGCCTCCACCGAGCAATATAGTATTATGTTATTTCTATGGGACTCTTTTTTCTGTCCTATACTTTAGTTATCTATCGTTGGTGACTTTGATTTATAAGTATTGTCGGGTACAGGAGAGTCTACGGAAAAAACCTAGGTACGCTTCTTTACTTATGCCTCTCTATGTCAGGATGCTCATGACCCAATCTTCTCTTCTCTTTTAAATATTTAATATGCCTCTTTCTCTCCTCTAGAAATTTACTCATATCTAGTCTATATTCACCTATCATTCTTGACGCATGACTTCCTCCCAAAAAATGCGGCATAATTACATATGTTGCACCCCTATTGTACAATTCATCTGCCGCCTTAACATTATGAGACATAGTAATAATTATTGCATCCTTATTTATTTGTCTAATTTTACTAACTAATAATAAATTTGTTTCAAATTCGGGAATTGTAGAAACAATCATCTTCGTTTTAGCAAAATTCAATTCGCTCAAAAATTCATCATCGTCAACATCCCCATATCTACATTTAATTCCCCTTCTGGATAATTCCGAAATAGTCTTTGGATCATAATCCACAACCAAACATTTCCCTTTTATTTTTTTAAACGATTTCAAAAGATCATAACCAATACGATTATAACCTAAAAGAATAATATCATAATTTTTGGGATTTTCATGACTTGTATTAACTTTTTTTCTCTCAAATATAGAAAGATATTTAGATAAGTAAGAATATATTGTATTTGAATATAATATTAAATATGTTGAACCTGAAATTGTAATTAATCCCACGATTGTCACAAGAGATAATATTTCATTAGTAAGGTGTCCCGCACTAACCCCCAGAGTTATAAGAATCAAAGAGAATTCACTTATTTGAGCAACAGTAAGCCCTGCCTGAAACCCTGTTTTTTTCTTGTATCCAAGAAAGCCCATAAGTATCATAACAATCAGTGGATTTCCGATTAAGATAAACAAAGAAAATATTACTGCAGGAATAATTAATTCTCCTATATTTCCAAAAACCATTTGAGATCCAAGAAGCACAAAAAACAGAATGATAAAGAAATCTCGAAGTGGTCTCATTTTAGAACTAATCTCATAATGAAAAGGCGACATAGAAAGCGCAATACCTGCGACCAAAGCCCCTATTTCCATAGAAAAACCCAAGTAATGAAATAATGCAGCCAAGCCCAATCCCCATCCAATTGAAAATAAAAATAAGAATTCTTGAGATTGTGCAAAAAATCTTGATAAATTAGGTAGAACGTAAATACTTATCAAAATAAATCCGCCCATAAGCAATATTCCCATAAAAATACTCACTAAAGATAAATCACTTAAAGTTGAACCTCTTGAAAAAGAGGAAATCACCATCAAAAGAATTATTACAAAAATATCTTGAACTAATAAAAATCCAACTGATATTTTTCCATACAATTTATCCAAATCTCTCTTATCGGACAATAATTTCATAATTATAATTGTACTGCTAAATGTTAAAGCAATTGCAATATACAGAGAAACAACAGTCGAAAATCCTAATAACCTACTTATTAAAAAACCGAACAATGACGTAAAAATAATCTGCCCTATTCCAGTTATTAAAGAAACTTTTCCAACTTCTTTTATGACCTTTGGGCTTAGACTCAAACCCACAATAAAAAGAAGTAATGCTATACCTATCTGAGAAAACACTGCTATGGTTTCCGTAGACCGTACAATATTTAAAAAATGAGGACTAACTATTATTCCAGCTAAAATATATCCAATTACTAATGGCTGATTTAGCGCTTTCATTATTCCAGAAATTAAAACTGTTATTGCGATAATTAGACTCAATTCTATAAATACTTCCATAGTTATTTATTTTATCATTTTTGTAAAAGATTAATCAAGCTACTCGGAGTTACTACTCCCACAACCCTCTTCTTCTCATCCAAAACTGGAATATAATTAAAACCCTCCTTATGAATTAATTCAATAACCCTATTTATCGGATCATTAATTTTTACCGTAGATTTATGTTTATTTATCAGCTTTTTAGCAGTCTTATATAAAAATTCTCTTTTGTATCCTATATTTAATATTTGAACTAGAGGTTCATTTTTTACCTGATATAAAAAAAGTTTAATCAAATCCTCTTCTCCAATCTCTCCAAGAAATTTCCTATCTTTTGTAACTACAATACAAACATTTGTATATTCTTTTTTTAATTTTCTCATAATTTTTTTTGCATCATCATCAGGATAAAGAAGCACTGGCTTAATCATTGCATCTTTTGCAGTCTTTAATTTAACAGAGTCACTACTAGAAAAAAATATTGATTCCATTTGAAGTCCCCTCTTTTTTTTAAAGATTATATCTTGATTTTTTTTCATAATCACACCTATTCTTATACTTCATAGTAAGAATTTTATTATATTTAAACAAGGAATACAAAAAAGGTAAAAAAAGGGTAAAAAAAGGGTAAAATTTAATTAATAAACGAATTCCCTAAAGGCGTAATTCTGAAATATCTATGATTTCCTCTTTCTTCAAAAAATATATACTGGAGCTCTAAAAGAGCATCAACTCTTTTTTTTAAAGTGGGCTTGGTTATGTTTAACACTTCCCTCATCTTTCTTTGATTTATCAAGGCACCTTTTTTCTTTGAATTATAAATTATTTTTAATATCTCAATTAAATCTTCTGGTATTAACTTTTTTATTTTTTTATTTGAATATCTTATAAAGATTTCATAAATAATTATAAAAAGGACTAAAAAAAGAAATAGCTGCAGAACTGAATGCAAAACTGAATTTCCCAAGAAATGATCCAATAAGAAGTCAATAATTTCTGTTATAATAAAAATTATCAGTAAAATATATATAATTGATTTTTCGAAATTTGATTTCATTGACATCTCTCGCATATAATTTTAATTATTTTTAATTATATAAATCCTTCTCACCCCTCATAAATCCACATCAAAACTGGCAACCCTACAACACCCCTCTCCAACTTCCCCTCAATCCTATCCAGCTGAATATCGTCTCTCAACTTTTGCCTACACAACTCAGAAATACTTATACCCTTTTCTATCCCTCCCACCACACATAATATATGTTTTCTATTAAGAGCACCTTTTACGGACTCTTTCCAACCTTACCACCGACGACGAACCTCATCTCACACCCACAAAAAGCGAACGTTAAATTCCAGCCATTTTCTCGAGTTTTTCAGACACCCACTTTCTCTGACTGCACAGCCCAAAAGAACTATATTTTTTGACCAATTCTCTCTTTGAAACAACAATCAACCATCTATTTTTATACTTTCTATTCAAAGACTTTATCTTTTTTTCTGACTGATCCTTTTTACGAAGAAGTGTGCCAGTCTCAATCTCAATAGCAAAAAGCCTACTCTTAATCTTAAAAGTCAAATCAGCATCACGAGTCTCATGCTCAACAATTTCCTCAACCTCAAAATAACTCTCAAGTAATTGACGAACAGACCAAACAAGAAACGTATGAGCAACCGAATGATTCAAAGTTGGTCTAATCAAAACAGTAATTACCCTTTTCTGAAAAACACAATACTCATTCACCTGCCTATACCCTTCCTCTAAAAGAATATTAATTTCTTCTTCATTTAAATCAAACTTATCAAAGACCTTATTTTCATCCATTTCCAACTCGCACCTCAAACTATTCTTCTTTTGAACATCTGATTTTCTTAATTCTTCTATTTTCAACTCTAACTCTTTGACCTCCCTTTCAGCAAACTCTCTTTTGTTATCTATTTCCCTTAATCTTTCTTTATGCCCAACTTCAATAAGAACATTCTTGGCATCCTTAATCCTAAACCTTAATCCTTCATATTTCTTCAAAAAATTCATCCCCTCAATCTCATCTAACCTTAACTTCAAATCATCATAACTAAAAGAACCTAAATCCTCTTTCAAAAACTTATCAACAAATAGTTGCTCTTCATCCAACTTTCTCCACACTTTCATCTTTTCCTTTTTTCTCCTCCTTATTTTCTGATAAATTGCATAACAAACATAACTCACAAAAACCCCTAAAAGAAAAAACAAACCTAGATGAACAAGATAGTTATTAATTATAAAATAAAAATCATAAATTAGATTTTCCTTCAAGATTAACAACTGTGTTTGAAGAAATTTAGAAATTACTACTAAAGCAATTCCTCCAATAACAATTAAAATAATCGGATCATCAGCTTCCACTTCACCAGACACTAAACCGCTCTCTGTGTTAACACCTCCATCTTTAATCCCAACTGAGCCACAAGCTCTAAAATATTCTTAGACTGAATCTTCATATGATTATTATCCTCTCTCAAAAATTCAACTTCCTGCTCAGACTTTGCCAATCTTTTCTCAATTTCTGTCTTAGTTACATCCACTAACAAATCTTCTTCAGTAATAGTATCCTTCATTCCCAATAACTCACTATAATAATGAATTTTATCGCTTTTCTTCCATCCAAAACGATATTTTAGAGCACTCTCAGACTTATAACGAGGCAACCAATAACAACACGAACAATGCCTAAAATCATACATTGAAAGCCTAGAATACAACTCTCCAGCTTCACTCATACCAGTACCTAAAACTTTCACAGCCAATTTCTTAAGATATCTATTAACAACTTGAGGATTTATCGCAAACAGCTGGTCTTCTGGCAATAATTCATTTTCTTCAATATAAGCTTTTAACAACTTAGAACAAATCATCAATTTTATTCTACGCCCAAAAGTTTTACTAATTTCCTCTCTTATCTGCAACTCCGTACAATCTTTAAACAAATCCCCAACTCTAACATTAATTAATTCCGTTGGACTCCTAATTCCAGTGTCATACAAAAACATAATTAGAACTTTATATTTATGACCAGCTCTATCATATAATTTTTTAATTTGCTCTTCTGTCAAATAAACCCATTTTGGCTTATTCGCTTTAGTATCTAAGTCCAAAGTAATATCCTTAATTTCTATGCCCTTTTTTCTAGAAATTTTCTGATACCAATGCCAGAATGCCTTAAATATTTTAACATAAGTATGAGTTCCCATAAAATTCTGTCCATCTTGTCTTTTCATAATTCCCTTATCCATCTCTGAAAAGAATTGGAACAGCTGTTCCTCTGTAATATCGGTCACACAGCCCAAATTAAAGCTCGTCATAAACTTTTTCGAGAAGAATATAAGTTTGTCCTTTAAAGTATTTAATCGGTGATATCCCCTAGAACCTTTAGCACTAACTGAAGATATATTTACACCAATTTCCATATCATTAAGATACTGTAATATTATTTTTGAGTTTTCCGCACTTATATCTGGAATTCCCTCACTTACTAATTCTTTCCACCTCAGGTATCTTTCTTTGTGTTTATATGGATCTATTTTCATCGTGTGTCTTCAAGATTCCCGACTTTTTATATACAGTCGAGCTACAGTATATCCGACAGAAAAAGAGTCTCCAAAATTGGTCCAAAATGTAGTACGCCCCCACCGAGCAAGATAGTATTATGTGATTTCTATGGGACTCTTTTCTTTTGTCCCACATTTTAATTATCTATCGTTGGTAATTTTTATTTATAAGTATTGTCGAGATTGGAGTGATGGATTATTCAAGAACTGAAGAAGCAGATTGAAGATATCCCCTGACCTTTTCAATATTTAATAAATCATCACCATATTCAGAAGTAATTTTATCCCTTAATCCTCCTTCTGCATCAATACAAAATTCTTCTGTTTTAATTTGCTGAAGAATACTTCTTAATCCTGGAGCAACATTTTCTCCTGTAAATCCTCCCGCAAAACCGATAGCTAAATCAGGGCATTCTTCTCTTAATTCTGAATAAATCGCAACTGATGATTCCAAATCAAAAGGCATGCCTCTACCACCAGATGGGTCTATAAGAGCATAATTTATAGAATCGCCATAATTTCCAATTTCTCTTGCAATTTGATTAGGTGTTTTTCCATTCATTGCTTTATGAGATGCCTGAAAAACAATTTTCATATCAGAATGCTGCTCTTTTATTTTAGTAACTTGAGCTATATCTGGCCATACAATATTTAATTGTATTGCTTTACATAAACCAGCATCATATATTCCATCAAATATTTGAGCAACTTGATTTGATAATGTGCTAATCTCTCTTGAATTATAATGAACCATAGTTAAAACTTGCTCATCTGTAGCTTTTAATAAATCTGGAAGAGAATCTAGTAAGGGATATCTCCTATTTCGAGTTACTTGTTTATTAAGAGTCTTTTGACTCACTAAAAATCCAAGCATAGGAATATGGGGACTTTCCATAGAATAATCTGTTTCAGAAAACTCCCTACAAATATCTTTTGTTTCTTGAACACTTACAGGTCCAGTAATTCCAATATATGCTTTTGCTTTCATAATAATTAAAAAAGATACAGATTTTTAAATCTTGTCGAGAGTGGGGCAATAGGTTACTCAGGCATACCACCAATAACAAATATTATAAAATCCTTCTCACTCCTCCCAAATCCACATCAAAACTGGCAATCCAACAACACCCTTCTTCAACCTTAAAAGCAACTCCTCAAAATCTTTTGGATCTCTAAAATACTGCATCTCATAAACGAAGTGCGACATCTTCTGCTTCAGCTGAGGAAACTCATTCAATAATTCTTTTTTAAATTTTAATTTATTCCACGCCTGACTACTCTCATTATAATGCAACTTCCCTTGCACGTTTACTATTTTCCTTGGAACTAATGGTTTTTTTGATAGGTTCATTTTTTTCCCTATCACCTTCACTAACTTAAAACATGATGTAAAAACTTTACTTAAACACTTCTAGAAGAATATTGGTGAAACGAACAATACATTTTAAAATACAGATTATCTCACCAATATATGAAAGAAGATGGTGAAAAAGATAAGTTAATTTTATTTGAATTACTTCAAAATTCTAGACAACCTTTATCTAAAATAGCGAAGGCTGTAAAACTTCCACAACAAACAGTTAGCTATAG
>Ga0222658_1001096_pt1 | contig 12489 bp, 23 predicted proteins | sample AntAcemetagen476_FD_179830 | JGI IMG/M metagenome (GOLD analysis project Ga0222658, IMG submission 179830) | Saline water microbial communities from Ace Lake, Antarctica - #476 | ecosystem: Environmental > Aquatic > Non-marine Saline and Alkaline > Saline | place: Antarctica: Ace Lake... | reverse complement strand
AATTCTAACTCATCTGCTTGGTTTTGTGCTGCTAAGACATTAGCTTTGGCTATATCAAATAACCTTTTCATCTCTTTTAACTGTGTTTTCCAACCTTCTTTGTTCATAGTTTGTCTATTGCCTGTTCTAATTGTGTACCTTTAAAGAACTCTTTAGCGTTTGCCTTCTTTTTATCTTCGGGACTCACTAACTTAGTTGGAACATTACCGCCTGTTGTTCCTGCTAGTCTTTGGTTTGCGTGAAGTTTCTCCTGTCTACTTAGCAACTCTTCTGTTTTCTTGTTGGCTTCTTCTTGCCTTGTAACAATCGCCTCAGTCTTATCATAGAGGCTAACAGGTTTGTCAGTATTCTCCACAGGTTTATCAGTTTCAGTTCCCAATGTGTCAGTCTTGTTTGTTTGTTCATTTTCCATTATGATGTTTCTTATATTTATAAGCAAAGTATAAAATAGCTATTCCCGGTGCAATTATAGACCAGAATATTAACCATCCCCAACTAAACCAATTACGTTTCATAGAATTACATGACACAGGGCTTTATAAGTTTTTCTCTATTGCCTTGGTTAAGCTATTCACTGCACTTGTTAAACTTCTCTGCCATCTGTATCTCTCTACTATCAGTGTCACAGTCCAAAGACCTAAGACACCGTAGTTAAGTAAGTATTCCTGTATCATTCTTCCTCCTGCAATGCTAAGTCTGCTTGTAATTTCTGCAATATCTGTATTTCATCTGGGTCTTGTGTTGCACCAGTTAGAATGTTTTGCTTTGATTGAAATACTTTCTCTTCGGTTGCTAATATTTCTGTCTCCATTGTATTAACAAAATCAGAATTAAACTTTAACTCCGCAGATTCACTTACTAATAATCTTATTCTACTTGATAACCTCTGCACATTCTCCTCAATGTTTCTAACTTGTTCTCTTGCCACAGACACAGGAAGATAGTTTAGTTTAACATTAGTCTCTATATTTGTAAGTCTCCTTTTCTCTTTTCTAATATTAGACATTACTTCAACTGCGTTTCCACTTGGCGTTTCTATTAAATCTTTTGCACTTAATCCGGCAACATTTATTCTTGATAATCCAGTGGCTTCAACAAATTTTCCAAGCTGTTCACTCCCAGTTAAACCCCTTTCTATCTCTTGCCTTTCTATTTCTGATAAAGCAAAAGACCTTAATTCTTCTGGCTGTAATTTACTAATGTCCGGTCCTATTCCTAGTTTCCTAAAAGGCGTATTTAATAGATTTCCGATTTCTTGGGCAATAGGTCCTATAATAGGGATTTTTTCTACCCCTGTTAGCTCAGGACTTAACTCTCTCCTTGATGGTAATTCTTCTTCTGCTAGTCTAGCTTTTTCTGCTTCAATAGCAGCATTTGCTTCTGCTGTCCTTTGGGCTGTTCCCCCCTCTGCGGTTCCTGCAAAGGCAGCTACATCTCCTCTATCTTTTTCAATTAAAGCTTTAATCTCTCTCTCATTTGCCATAAATGACCTGCCATCTGGCAATGTTATGAAAGTCCTTTTTCCAGTGTCAGGGTCTGTGAATGTTTCTGATACAGGTGGAAGCACAGGTTTAGGAAGAGGCGTTGGTTCTTTGTCAGTAATAGTGCATGTCTTATTTACTGCGTCCCATCTTCCGCCTTTAGCTTCGCAAGCTTTTCTATCTGCATCAAAGCTTTCTATTAAAGGGTCTAGTGGGGGGAGTGTTCCAGGAGGGAGTATACCTCTTAATGTTCCTGTGGTTACCATTATCTATTGAGCTTAGGCTCTACCTCCGCCGGTTGTATTGAAGTTTGACCTGTGTTTTTCTCTGCGTTCTCTTGTGTCTTTGGAGCTAAACTAGGCGGTCTAGTAAATTTAACTTTGATTGCTACTTGTTGCCATAAACTATTTTCCATAGCCAACTGTCTTTCTCCATAGATAGGCTCAAAGATTAAATGACCATTAATCCCCGCAACCTCAGAAGTACCGTCACTTGTTACAATACTTCTTGGTGTGTTCCCTGTCTGATAACCTAGATTTTCAACGTAAGATAACCAGTTCTGCCTATCCTCGCTAGACTTAGAAGGGTAAGGCTCTATCTTAGCTGTGTCCTCTGGGAGTCCTACCATCTCACCATTCTTAACAGCCTTCTCTATTTGCTTATTAGCATATTCAATCTTCCCTGTGTTGCTTGTTTTATAATATACAATTCCTAAAGCCTTGTCTCTATGCTTTATAGTTCTCTCGTCCTCAAAGGCTTCTATCATAGCATCATTAACATTCTTATTAGTTTGAATTTGTGATGTTCCCCTAATGGAGTCTCCCATCTTCTTATTGAAGGTGTGAAATATCTCATTTATCTTTTTCTTAACCCACTTAGTCCCGTTCCATATTTCATAACGGACAATTCTAGTACCTTTGAAAACAGTTTTAACTCTCTCTGGGCTTATATTAATCATATTAACTAGGGTGTCATTGTCGTTTCTTATTATCTCAGCGAAGGCATCACCATGTCCTATTTCAACCCTTGAATGATTTTGGATTATTTGGTCAAAAGTTTCTTTTCCATTCCCGTCAACCTTTGTTAAAATAACTGTAGTCTCTCTATCTGATTCCCAACCTTGACCAAATGCCCAGATTGGTAAAGAGTTAATTGAAGAGGCTACCTGTGGATGATTGAAATAATAGCCAAAGTTCTCTGTTGCCTTATCATAATAAACGAAAGTCTCGCTTCCATCAGCGTTAGCTATATCTAAAGCCATAGCTTCCACTATGAAGTTAGGGACTTGTGTCGTGAAGTCCGTTGTTGTTGCGCTACTTATGTTTTGAGTTGCTACCATTTTATTTGTTTATCTTGACCGGCACATCAAACTTACAAACTGTAGTGGGAGTGTTAGTCCCGACTGTAAAGTTTGTTGTGTCATCGTTTTGGGGAGAAATTGCTATATGAACATTAGGAGTAGGAGAGCCACCAACAGATGTTAAGATAGAAACTCTCAATACATCCCCTGCTGCAAAGTAAGTTCTTGGCACTGTTATGTCCATTACTATAAAGTTCTCTTGCTCTCCTGCTGTGTATGTGTCAGAAGTAACATTGGCTATCTCAGTCTCAGTTGAACCATCCCACTTTCTAAGTTTAATTTGAATAGCATAGGTTGGGGAAGCTCCGCCAGTATAATAGGTTGGAATCTGACATCTCATAGTCCCCTCTATTTCTTGGGAAAGACCGAAAGGAGCTAAGTCAAAATCCACATCTGTTAAACTTTTCCCATCATACTCTGCGCCTACTCCATTCTTTGTGTCTTCACACCATTGTGCTTGTTGTGATAATTTGTATAAGAAGCCTGCACCATTCACAACTCTGAAAGCGTAGAGTGTCATGAAGTTTGTTCCCTCTGCTAAATCTGAAAAACTATAAGTCCCAACAACAGGGCTTACAACAGGATTAAACTCTGTTTTCATATCTGCCATTATGCTTCCCTCATCCATATCTGGCTTTGGTCTACTTCTCTTAGCAACTTAATGCATCTATCGTATAGGGTCCAAAGTGAGTTCCGTTTAAAGTTAGCAGTTTCTAAATTCCAAGAGTTCGGGTCGTAATCAATAATCGCAAGAGCTACTAGACAAGCTTCCGCTGTAGTTAGAAGTGATTTAACCCCAGAGTCTAGGGCTGCAAAGATAGCAGCAGTCCAAATATATTCGCTCTCTGTATTTATCATAGACTCTGCTTCTAATGCCCTTAGGTCAGTCCAACCTACAGCTGTTGCAGTTGCGTTTGCGTTGAGTCCTGCCCTCGCAATCATCTGAGCATTAGTTGCCCATAATCCATCATCTGCCATGTCTTCTTATCTCCCGAGTTAGTTCTTGTATTGAATGGATGTTAAAGATTCTAAGAATGTCATGAAGTTCTAGAGAAGGATGAGCTACTTTAACTGCCTGCATCTCGCTAATCAGTTCCTCTATTTTAATCATACTTTAATGGTGTAGACGAGGGGATTTAAATCTTTGTATTTTATAGCTAAAGCTCCTCTAATCAATCCCTCGGGTATATCTGTGTCTTTGTGGTCTGAGGCGAAGATTTTAAGGTGTGAACGCCCAAAAGAATCTGTGGTATAGTCAAACTTCATAGCTCTAAGTGAGAAGAATATATCATCATCATCTAGTAAACTCACCTCTCCCTGTCTTAGCAAACTTAAAAAGAGAGTGTAGAGTTCCTCTTGTTGATATTTAACCCGTTTCATGTCTAATCCCTGTTTCATCATTAGTGAGTTCTTAATTCCGAAGGTTTTAGCCTTTGTGTCATCGTGAGCCATCAAGAAGTCATAAACTCCAACTCCCATTCCCTCATTATCTATAAATATCTTCTGAAAGTCGTATTTAGCGTTTAAATGGAGTATAAACTCGTAAGTCTCGTTGAGTTTTGTCTTAGAAGTCTTCATGTTCTCTCTATGATAGAGTTTGCCATTTAGCTCCTCAAATATTTGGAAAGTGCTCGCGTCATCTCCCATCCTAGCTATATCAGAGCCAAGATAGTAGTTTTTGTTAGGGTTAATAGGGGGTATGTTCTCTCTCTTTAGAGTTTGTCGCTCTCTTATTAGGTTATCTTTGAACCACTGCATCTGTGAGTCAGCAAATTCTCCAAGGAACTCTTGGGCGTAGGCTAGCTTGCTCATCCTCTTTTTCTGTTGTTCTAGGAATGTCTTATCTATTCTCGGGCACTCCTCAGAGCTCCAGTGAAATTTAGTGAAGGTGTCATCATCAAAGCAGTCATAAAAGTAGTTATCTCTTCCGAAGGGGGTTGAGAGTAGCACCATTCTCGCTCCGTATTTGATTCGGGTTGCTATCATAGGAGTAACAGCATCCCAAACGGCTCTCGGAATAAATGCAGCCTCATCCGCAATTAGAAGGTCAACAGTATAGCCTCGGATTCCTGCACCAGTTAAGCCAGTGGGTAGGCATAGTATCTTAGTGCCATTCTTCAGCTCTAGCTTGCTCTTGGTCTGGTATTTCTGTCCTGTCTTTAGCATCTGTCTGTGATACTCAAACATATAGCTATATACTTTGGCGAACAGTTCTTGCGCTTGTCTCTCAACGCTCGCTATAATTAATATAATTTTTTTAGGATTTTTAGCCGCATAAGAACCTGCTAGAAAACTGATAGTAGTAGACTTCCCACATTGTCGCCCGCTCCTTAAAACTATATTTCCCTTAGTTGTTAGCACTTCTCTTTGTTTAGCATCTAATTGCATGCGAAATAGAGGTGTGCATAGTTTTTAAAATATCACGCTGGAATGCCCCCCCCTTTTTCCCCCCCCATGTCAACGTCGGTGTCACTACCCCTAAGTAGCAGTAACAGAGAGTTATTCGGTTAAGAGGATAACTATAAAGGAAACAGAGCCCATCTTCTTTGGTCTCGAGACCAAAGCCCTGCCTAGTGGGGGCAGGGGGGCTCTTAGAGAAGGGGCTGTGTTAGTAGGCTGTTATATCAATGGGTAGAAGTAAGGACATTCACATATCCTGCTGTGAAGCATGAACAGCAGAAGTCTTCAATATACTTAAACCCTTCTAACATTGATATAAGCTATAAATATAAATAGTTCAACACATTCTCATAGTCATAGCACTATAAGGATCAACGAGATATAGTCAGAGGAGTGAGTAAACATTCCTTAATAGACAGTTATAAGTTAACAAGATATATGTATATCCATTATTTCAACTGATATAAGAATAATAAGACCTATATATTAAGCGAAATGATGCACATATAATCGCATAACTTCGTAGTTATTAATTCATTATATATACATAATTTAATACACTTCTTGGCTTGGGTTTTCTGGCTCGCTAGCTTTTAAGCATACATATACTTATATAGTATGACATATATATATAGAGTTATGGGAATGACAGTATATAGCAAAGTAAAGGATTTGATTAACTCTCTGAATGTTGAAGAACTAACACTTCCTCAATTACAGGCTCTAGTTATGAGACACATTGGCTCAATGGACTCAACCGTTAGAAATGCAATAAAGACAATGAACGACACAGGCTTGATTAAAGACATTGGCGATGGTAAATTTAAGATAACAAGAAAATGACTGATTGTGAAAATTGCAATAGAGAAGGCATTATTGAGACTAAAGAATGCTTTAATAAGAGTGGTAGAGGATTAACTAGATTAAATGATGAAACATGGATTTGTAATTCTTGCTTAACTAGGGCATCAATGAAAGAGATTAACTACTCAAGCTAAGCCTATTAACATCTCTATCTATTTTAGCTATATCCTCAATGTGCCTATCTCTCTCATGCAATAGAAATCTCACAAAAGCCTTTAACTCTGCTTTATTTAGCTTCTCTTCCATTATCATCTTATACTTATCTTTCTTTATCATCTTTTTCTATTAAAGTTTTATATACAAGCTCATCATCCATATTTTGTTGATAATCCTCCTGTTGAATCTTTATACAATTGTAAATGACTTTTAAATTTAAATTCTTGATCGGTAAGCTTCCATTTTGGCTCTAGCTCCTTTCATTATTCTATCTATTAGTTCTTCTCCTGTTTCCATTGTGATTATGAAACTCCCTGAATGTTGAGATACAGCAGAGCATCCAGAGAGCTTGGGATAGTCTGTCAGGGTCTCGACTCCCTACCAGTAGTTGCCCAATGCCCTGTGCAGGATTTTCACCTACCCCCTGCGGGTTTAAGTCATAGACTCAGGGCTTATGATTGTGGGGTCTTGAGCATAAAAGGAAGGTGGTTATCTCCCTGTGTCCTCCAAAACCCCACGAGTACTTGAGGACTATTACTCAAATGCTTCCTTCGCTTGTTTAACTAATTCTATTGCGCAGTTCATATCTCTCTGAAAATCATCTGAACTAGCTTTATTATTAACTAATGCGCAAAATATATCCTTAGCATAACTCACATACATTGTTGTGTGCTTAGAGCCACTCTGAGCCACTTTAGGGTTGTTTCCTACATAAGTTCCATCTACCTTTACCACTGGAACTTTTGGTTCTGCTAGACTCTTATTCTCATAAGTTGCTTTCTTTATAGCTGAACACTCAAAACAATACTTTCTAGGATAGCCAGGCTTTAGCTCATACTCAAATTGCTTACTACATTCTCCACATACTGCTGTTACTTTGTTTTCCATAGTTCTTTAACCTCCTTTTTCAGTTGTGTAATTTGAATGGTCTGTCTCTTAGTTCTCTCTATTAACTCTTGAACCTTTATCCACATATCACTCACATCTTTAGATTCTACTAACTCTATCATTTGCAAAGCTCCTCTCCGAAGATTTTATTTATTATATTTTCTAATTCAAATACAGCTACTTCTCCACTTATTATTTCCATTCTTTGAATTTTAATTCTCCATTCTTCCTTCAATCTCTTTATGGCTTCTTTTAGGTCTTTAACTTTTACTCCTGCTTCCCCTTTAGTAGCATCAACTATCTTTTTATTTCCATCCTTATCTTTAAAAACAACTTCAGTATGAAAGCCCACTACTTCTATTTTTTCACTCAATGTTTTTTCAGTCATGTTTTAAGTCTCCAAATTTTTCTTCTTTAGTACACTCAAAACAGACATAACCATCCCCATCATAATCTGCTTCATCATACTCTACTTTCTGATAACATATATCACATATCATTTTAACTCCTTAGCTAATCTCTCAATATAATCGGATAGTGTTTCATTCTGTCTACCATAAAATGCTCTCCTTAGCTTAGCCCACGACGACAACTTAAACCTTACGATTTTATATTTACTTTCCATGTAACATATTGTAAACAAGCCTTTATATATGTTTAGGTTCTAAAAAATAGTTTTCCAAGTATCACCAATGTTAACCTGTGCACCTGCCACTGCCTTCCATGTGTCACCTATGTTAATCTGCATAGCTGAAACCTCTTTCCAGACATCCCCAATATTCAATTGCATGTTTGTTCCTGTTGGTTCTTCTAAGCAGATTGTGGTTAGGATGTTATTATTATATAGAATCCCATAAGCCAAGAAGCCTAAGCTATTAACATTCCAAGCACTCCACATCTCTGAATCATTAGCAGGAGTTATGGCACTTGACTCATTGTAGTTAGCCCCACTTGATGTTTCTGTAACATCTGCATTTGTATCTCTTACAGTATCATCATAAAGAGAAGAACCAATACTTGTAGCACTTGAATGCCCACTAACAGAAGTGTGAATTGAGCCTTCACTATAACATTCCTTACACCATGTGTCCCCTGTGTTAAAGTCAGACCTATATTCTGTGCTTGATGTTTGCCATCCAGTGTTTGTGGCTTCCTTCTTTCCAAAGGCACAGATGTCATTTACAAACTGGTAACTTGTTACAGGATTTAAGTCTATTACTAGCCAAGCTATGTGTTGGTAGGCATTACTCCTATTAGCAGATGACTTTAGATAAGAAGTATAAATTGTATCATTAACTAGAGAAGCCTTTATGTCTGCACTCTTTTTAAGGTCTGGGCTTGTGCTAGTTGTTGAGACTTCTCCAAACTCACCACCCGCTCCAACATCATCCAGAGCAGAGTAAGCAGTTTTAGTAGAGGTTGCTCTAATCACTGCGTGATGATAAGCAGCAGTTATTGTAGAAAATTTTGAGGCTACATATTTAAACTGGTGTTCACAATCTCCTAGTCTTTCTCCACTTCCAGACACATAACTTGTAGCACTATTTGTGAACTGCTGTCCCACTGGAAGATAGACTCTCATCTTATCCCCTCCTGCATCTGTTTCCTGTACTATGATTAGCCTAGCAGATTTCATTGCCACAGAAGTAGCTCCATTATTTTTTATTCTAACATCTAAAGTTGCGGCTCCAGCTGGTAAACTTGCAGATATATCTGTGCTTCTTTTAATCTGTGCTGATACTGCACTTACACTTCCTAGTTCAGTTGTATTTGTTCTATCATATAGTTGTGCACCCCATGAATCTCCTTCTCCTGCTCCTGTAATATTTCCAGTGACTTCAAAGTAAGCAGCTATAATATTAGAATATTTTGCACCATCCCAATCTAATAAACAAATTGTCCCATCACTAGGAACATAAGAAGCAGAAGCAGTTGTATAGTTCTGTGCACATAAGTTAATTATAGAATACCATCTCTTAGGTAATGCCCCAGTCCAGACATCAAAACATTTTTCGGAATTTCCCCAATCTAAATAGTTGAATACTTGTTGAGTGTTGATTGTTAGCTTAACATATCTCCCAGTTGTTGGTGTGTCTACTTCTCTCTCCACCCATGTGTCAGTGGAAGGGTCTCCACTTGGGTCGAAGTTAAGAATAGAAGAACCCCAAGTTCCTATTGTATCTGAAACATAAACATCAACATCATCATTTTTTAACACTCCCCTGTTCTTAGTTCTAATTTTTGTAACTTCTTTAGAACTCCCCATGTCTAGCACTAAGGTGTGTTCGTGGTTTACAACATGCGCCCAGTTTCCAGTCCCATCCAATAAGTTCTCTACTATATCTGCCCCAGTGTCTCCACAATGAGAATATAAGTCAGCAGAAGTAAAATCTTCCCATGCCATTAGGCTGTGTATTGAATATAGATTGTTCCTATAGGAAACCCAGAAGCAGCAGGGGGAGTTGCATCTGTGTTATATAATACTTGAGGAGTGAATTGAGTATCAGCTGAGGAGTTATCTTGTGTTAATTGTAAGCCTACTCCTATGTCTGCTGCATCATTTTTTAAGAAAGCATCATCAACATTAAAAGTAGTTCCTGCTAGGGTTAAATTAGTTCCTCCTAGATAAGTAGTATCTGTATCATTGTCATCTACATATTTCTTATTAACTATATCAACATCATTAATAGGAGCTGCATCTGTTGCTAGGTTTGAGCCATCAGTTAAGGTTGCTGTTCCTGTTGCACCATAACAAACTATAACCTGCTTATTCACTCCCCCATCATTGACTTGGAGAGTTATATTTTTATCTTCTACATTGTTTAGTATTTTAAAATGGTCATCTGAATTAACTGCTATATTAGTATAATTAGTATTTCCAGAATATAGTCTAAGTGAGGCACTCTGCCCATCCATAGAATGAACACTTACCTCAGTATTAACTGCTGCAGTTTGCCCATATATATCAAAATCGTCATTACTTGCAGCATCATCCATTTCTAATTTAATCCCTCTATTTACTCCTATCATATAAATCTCTGGCTCTCCAGTTGGTGCTGTAAGAGTTAGCTCTTTGCCCATAGCTATATTAGTAGTAGTAGTATTCCCTGCGGTTGTTGCACTTTGTAAAGTTGCAGCGGGTATTGCTGCAATTTCATCATTAACATACTTCTTATTAACTATATCAGAATCGTTAACAGGAACTTTCTCAATAGTTCCTTCCTTTGTTGCTACATTCTTCCTAATAGCAAAGTCATCTAAGATTCCTGCGGACTTATGCCCAACCTTACTAGGTCCAGTCATTGTGGGAGTCTTTCTAATTAATGGATTTCTTGCCATGAGAATAAGATATAAGTATAGTATAAAAAATTATCTAAGCTGTTTCTACCACAGCAAAATAAACATTTTTGTCATCTACCCAAGAAGTAATACTTGCAGCTCCTCCGGCTGCTGCTGTAATATCTGTGTCCATTGTTGTAGTATCATTTAAAAGATAAGGTCCAAGAATTGTTACGTCTCCTGCTGCCATTATGAACTGGTTACCTCTCCCCAAGAAGCCGCTGCTGCTGTGAAAGCAACCTTACAAATATCTAATTTTAAAGTGGTAGTGTTATAGATTAAAGTTCCCAATTCAGCTAGAAGTGTGTCTCTTATTGCTTCGCTAACATTAGGGATCACTAAATGTAATGGGTTAAGAATATCATTTGTTGGGCTTGGCATCTTTTTTAACCTCTGGTTTATTCTTTAGACTTGCCATATACTCTAGTGTTTCAGAATTTTGTAAAAACATATTTGCTTCAAAGTTAAGTTTCCCTCTAGCTAGTCTTCCTTCTTTTGTCATAATTATTTCCTCGTGTTAGTTATTTTACATATCTCGTTAGGTGCTTGGCTCTGAAATACTCCTCTCTCCCAAGCTCTAATAGTTGTACTCTTACCGGGGTCTACTATAGTCACAACCTTTAAACCTTCTGCTTGTTTCCAAACCATACCTTGCCTAGCTACTAGAACGAAAGCACTGTCTATCTGTACTGCTTCGCTTATTACAATAGTAAGACCTAGAAGCCTACCTTGCTGTCCGTTGCTCATAACTTTGCTTTCATAGGTTGGATGATTTAACACCTTAGTGTTAGAAATAATATTAGTGTAGTCTTGTCCGTTAACAACTAGATAGCCGTTCCCTGTTAAAGCATCAATTCCATCTACTCTTAGAGTTTGTATTGCATCTAGTATATCTTTTACTGGGTCTCTGTTTGCTATTGTTGCACTGTCCCATTCATCACCTATTGTTATAGCCACAGTATTTCCATAGCCTGTTGTCACTGTTGAAGCTGCTGCTTCTATTGCTACATCTTGCTGATAGATTATTTTTCTACCTAGTCTATAAATCTTTCTCTGTAACATAGGGATTGTTGCATTTTGCTGAGCTTCCATAGAAATAATAGATTCTCCTCCATACTTGTCAATTATACTAGAGACTTTAGTTTCAGTTACATCAAAGAATGGGAATGCTGCATATTGTGGTAAACCTTTAATAGGTGAGGTTGTCCCGCCATCAACATTATCGTCGTTTGTTTCTCTAAAATATGATTCTGTCCAAGCACTAGAAGTATCAACTGCACAGAGAGCTTTCCACTTTTCCTCTATCTTAACAACAGCCTTAACTGCTGTATCAATATTTTCTTTCCTTAATTCTATGCTTCCTAACTCACTACCTGCTACCATTATACAACTACTCCTACTTGTACTGCTCCTGCATTTGCATTAGCATCTTCTAAAGCCTTACCAATAACTGAACCTGCAACCATAGCTGCTTCGTCTGCTACTAGCATTTGATTAGCTGCTCCAATATTAACTAAGTTCCCTGCTACTACTGCTGCTGCTGTTGCTACTACATCCCATTTACCATTCATAGCCACTACAATTTCAGTAAAAGTATCAGTTGCTACAGAAACCTGCCATGCAATACCGCCAAAAGGATCATCATTTGCTGCAGAAATTACAACAGAATTAGGACTTTCTAATTTCATAATAGTGCCAAAAGGAATAACTGCACCCGCTGCGATTGTTCTTCTCTCAAATCTTGTGGGTGTCTCAATACATACTGCTTCGTTTGCCATGTAGTTATTCGGTGTACCGATTATTTAAATGTTTCTATCTTCTGCTTATAACTAGAAATATTAAATTCTAACTCATCTGCTTGGTTTTGTGCTGCTAAGACATTAGCTTTGGCTATATCAAATAGTCTTTTCATCTCTTTTAACTGTGTTTTCCAACCTTCTTTGTTCATAGTTTGTCTATTGCCTGTTCTAATTGTGTACCTTTAAAGAACTCTTTAGCGTT
>Ga0222658_1001090_pt1 | contig 12553 bp, 10 predicted proteins | sample AntAcemetagen476_FD_179830 | JGI IMG/M metagenome (GOLD analysis project Ga0222658, IMG submission 179830) | Saline water microbial communities from Ace Lake, Antarctica - #476 | ecosystem: Environmental > Aquatic > Non-marine Saline and Alkaline > Saline | place: Antarctica: Ace Lake... | reverse complement strand
TTCCTCGGACGTGCATACGCTGCAATGGGTGACGAAAAAAATGCTATTACATTCTATGAATACGCACTTGCTAACGGTTTCGAACCTGCAGCAGAAATACGTCAGGAACTTGCGCGTGCTGCGCTGATGCAAAATGACAGTCAATTGGCTCTCGCACAATACGCCGCACTCGTACAGGAAGAAGATGCAACTCTAGAAGCTTTTGAAGGTCTAGTGGAAACTAGTTTAGTTCTCGCCGAGAACGAGCGAGCGGAGCTAGCTGCACGCGAAGCGGTAAAACGCTGGCCAGAGCACGGTCGCGCTTACGAACTACTAGGCAAAACACTGATGGCACTTGAGCAAGATGAAGAAGCTCGATCTATGCTCCAACGAGCATTGGAACTCAATCCATTTTTGACCGAAGCGAAGGATTTGTTAGCCCAGTAAAACCCGCTCTATGAACTATAAAAAAAGACCAGAAGTAACCTCTGGTCTTTTTTGTGTTTGTTTGTCTCGCTTCCTCAGCTATTGATAGCCCGAAGGCCACTGAGCTGGTGAATAGAAGCGGACTGCAGGGAGGAGCCTGCGTTTACTCTGCCTTGATTGGGTTTCTTGTTTCTCCTCGGAACCCGCCGAAGTCCCCTTACCAGCCCTAGGCACCTACAAGTAGGTGAAGAGCATGGGGAGAAAGTGTGCATCACATAGAACAACCTCTCATCTGTGTGACGACGTTTCAAAGCAAAGAGGGTAATGCGCCAATGCACGCTTCCCTCTCCACTCTTTTAGGTGATTTAAATGATCAAGAAATCAAATTAGTATAGCGGTTTTTGGCTTTTTATTCAAGTCAAGAATACTAATCGGGCATTACTTAGCCGGGCATTACAGAAGATCAACTTGAATGCTACGATACCCACGTGAGACTCGCGCCAATCCGCACAGCCTTGGTAATCATTCTCGCGCTATTGGGTAGTGCGGCAATACTGGCTTTTTTAGTAATGACTACAAACTTGCTCGCTGTACACACACAAAGTGTAAGTGATGTGTTACCAGCACAAGACACGCTACTACTGCTAACCAATCCCACACCAGAAGACCTGGCTCTGTTTACACAGTGGTTCCCTGTATTGCAGGAAGCTCCATTGCGAGAAGGTATAGAGGGCGTGGCAGTCATTAATACACCGGATGATAATCAAGCATCAGTTGTATTGCTGCGATCAAACCGACCACTGGGACAAGACAGCAAAACAATCTCGCTCCCCCCATTCTTTGCACATGTTTCGGATATAGCTGCAATTCCCATACTACAAAACCGCATAGGCACTCTAACAAGATACGGCCCATACCATGCGCTACGCACAGCAGCTACCAATGATACTTCGTGGATATACGCCACAACTGACGCATTCAAGACAACGGATCAAACATTCGGAAATGCTATCGCAAAGTTGCTGATACAGGATGCAACACATATGGGATACATACGAAAAGATAGTGGTACACGACTAAATTTCTATAAACCACAGGAGTATCGCTCTATTCGTAATATTACAGTGCACCCACCAAAAGACGTGCACACAAGTATTGCACTCGCCGATATAAATGAATGGTGGAAACAGCTCGCCGATATGCTGCCAGAAGATAAGGGCATGATTCTCCCCGCATTGCTGCAACAGTGGACAGAAACAACTATCGGCCCAAGTATAAGCTGGACATACGATTTACTTCCACTTATGGAAGAAAATGGCATCTTCCTCATGGATAAAAATGCATCTGGAGCACTCGTCGTCGCACTTGGCGGACATCGCAAATCCAACAGGGAAGCTGCAGCACTCTCCGCAGCACTGCAAGATGCCAGGCAACAGATGTACCCACAGTACGAAATTCGTGAACGACTCTTTGATAATAGATTCCCTGCCAAAGATATTCGCATGAGTCCGAAGCAGAGGAACGCAGCACTAATTAAGTGGCGACGATGGCCAATTGAAATCAGTGCAGATGCCCACCTATTTACCGCACAACATGGACGAGCAGTCGTTGTAGGTACAGATGAAACACTTCTTAAAAAAGCTATTGAAGCACTGGAAACATCTCCAAATATTCCATCCGGTGCTACGACACTGGGAGCATTTCACACAATTGCAACAGGAACATTCGAAAATGATCAATTCAAAACTCTTCTGCTAAATACCACTGGATGGAAACTTGGATCTTTGCCTATGCCATTACCCGTATCAGAAGGCAGAATACGATGGAAACTGCTGCAACAAGGTAATATCCGTACACTGGAGATTGATAATCTGTAATAAAGAAAGTAAGCAAGAACTTGGCAAAGCAAAACCCACTCCGTAGAGTACGTCCAAAGCGTTTCACATATGTCATTCCTTCGCCCAGCAAAATTCTTCCTTGGCCTCTCTGCAGTCCTTGTGCTCACAAGCATTGTGCTCATAGTCACACCTGGGCTTAAGCTAAGCATAGACTTCACAGGAGGAACATTAATGGAAATAACGCTCCCAGAAGATAAAAGCAAAGAAGATGTGTCAGCTGCAATAGATACGGCCACTCTTGAGCAAGAACTGGGTAATGTGTCCCTCTCCGCTACAAAAGGAGGCACTGTGCTTTTGCGAATGCGTAATCTGAGCAACGAAGAGCATCTCGCAATGCTTGAGCATTTTAAGCAGGAGATTGGAACTTTCCAGGAACAACAGTTCACAACCATTGGGCCCACAGTTGGTGCGAGCCTAAAACAGCGCGCACTTTGGGCACTAGGACTCGCCAGCGTAGCAATCGTGCTCTACATCGCATTTGCCTTCCGAAAAGTGCCACGACGTCTGAGTCCATGGAAATTCGGCATCATCGCAGTTATTACACTCCTGCACGATGTGATCATCGTAGTGGGCATATTTGTGATATTAAGCCATTTCACTTCATTCGAATTCGACACGCTATTCATTACAGCGCTGCTTACAATTATTGGTTATTCAGTTAACGATACCATCGTCATCTTTGATCGCATTCGCGACAATCTATTCCTGCTGGAGCATCGTGAAGACTTTGAGGAAACAGCAAACAAGAGTCTTCGTCAGAGTGTGACACGATCGATCAACACATCTGTGTCGACACTAATCATGCTGTGTACACTCTTCTTACTAGGGTCAGAAAGTATACGTTGGTTTGTGCTTGCACTGATTTTCGGTGCAATTATCGGTACCTATTCATCTCTCTTCCTCGCTACACCACTACTGGTAATGTGGCGTTCAAAGCAAAAATGAGTGTACAAAAAGAATCATCTATAGAGCGATTACCGGGACCTCGCGTCACCTGCACCGTTACGTTCAGCGACGAAGAAGTGCGTCCAATAGAAGAAAAGGCACTGCAAAAACTTGGCAGCGAAACAAAACTCAAGGGCTTTAGACCTGGCAAGGCACCAGCAGACATGATGAGAGAGAGCGTGGACACAGAGAAACTTCTGGAAGAAACAATCCGTCAGCTTTTGCCACAAACCATAGAAAGATTGATCACAGAACACGAGCTCAAGCCAATCATCCCACCAAAAATAGAAGCAATAAGCAGATCACCACTCACGCTTAACCTCACATTTGTAGAAAAACCGGATGTCTCACTTAAGGGCGTAAAGAAGATCAAGATTGAAAAGAGCAAATCAAAAGTGGACGATGCAGAAGTGGCAAAGATGATCGACTTTGTGCTCAGCAAACATCAGAAGGTAACACCTGTTGATCGTGCAATTGCCGAGGGGGATCAAGTCACTATGGACTTTCATGGAGAAACAAAAGAGGGCGAGGAAATCGATTCAATAAAAGAGGAAGACTACGCAGTCATCATTGGGAGCAAGTCACTCTTACCCGGGTTTGAAGACGAGCTTAAAGGACTCAAGCAAACGGATAAGAAGTCGTTCACGCTTACGTTCCCAGAAAAACATGAAGCAGAAAAACTGCGCGGCAAGCCTGTAACATTCCACGTAACTATCAAACAAGTTGCACATGTTAAAAAACCTGAACTCACAGATGCATTTGCCAAAGAACAACTTGGCTCTTCTTCTGCAGACGATTTCAAAGCGCAGGTAAAGAGGTCAATGGAACAACAAGAGGAAGATGTAGAACGCAAACGACGTGAGCAACAGCTTTTTGATGCTATTAGTGATGCAACAGTGGTAGAGATCGCACCAGAACTTTCGGAAGAAGAAACCCGCAACATAGTTAAGGAAATAGATCAGCGACTTCAGCAGCAAGGAAAAACACTTGAAGACTGGCTTAAGCAACAAACAAAGAAGCCAGAAGAAGTGCAGAAAGATCTGCAAGCACAGGCAGAAAAACGCCTGCGATTGCGCTTGGGAATACAGAAGCTAATTGATGAACGGAACATAGAAGTATCAGACGAAGAAATACAAAAGGCAATTGATGTGATGTTGGCACGATTGCCAGAAAAGGAGCGGGAACCACTGCGAGCTGCATATGCAAAAGGTCAAAATGCATACGAGCAAATAAAGTGGCAGAAGAAAGTCGAAAAGGTAATCGATAGCTTTCTAGCTGCTTAACTCCCCCATTTAGCTTTGATCTTACGCTCCGGATTTGCCTGTCTTAACATTCCGCATTTTTGGCGATGTATAACAACAATACCCGCACGGTTTACCACACCAACAATACGACGCGCATTAACTTCATCTGGTTTGCAGCACTGTGCGAAACGTGTAGGCATTGGGAATCCTCCTTCCAGAACCACAGACCGCTTGGCAGGAATATTTGTAGATACTGGATCCGGAAGAGTGGTAGCAGATGTATCTGCATCTCGTAGATCCTTTAGTGAATCCAGACGCATTAGTAACGAAGAAATACGTTCTGACCCCTGACCTAGCTTCATGAGTAGATCTTCCCGTTGCTGATACGTAAGCCGCTCTCCATCACAGACTTTAAGCAATTTAAGATCTTCATCAAGCGGTGACAAGTGGTGCTTGCGCAGGAGTTCGTTAACGAGCCGACGCCCATTCACAATGAGTGCTGGACGATCCTGTGTAGCAAAATGACGCCTAAGCTTGGCACGCGAAGAGGCAAGCTTAAGAAGCTTAAACCAATGCGGAGATGGCTGAGGAGTACCACGTTTTAATATTTCAATTATGTCACCATTCTTAAGCCCGTAATCAATGGAAACAATAGATCCATTCACACGTGCGCCACGGAATGCCAAGCCTAAATCAGTATGTACTCGGAATGCGAAATCGAGTGGCGTGGCGCCCTCTGGCAGTTCCACAATCTCGCCACCGGGTGTGAGAACGTAGATGTGATCTACCAAATGTGACTCACCCTCTGTTTCCTCAAGTGGTTCCTGCGTTGCGAGCATACTATGAAGCTGCACCTGTTCCATGGCACGCGCTGTAGAACCAAATGATTTGTAACTCCAGTGAGCAGCAACACCATACTCTGCTTCACGATGCATTTGTTTCGTACGCACCTGCACCTCAATTACAGCATCTTGCGGTACAGATGGCAGACTTGCCAGTGTTGTGTGCAGACTTTGGTAGCCATTTGGCTTAGGAAATGAGATGTAATCCTTAAACCGTTGAGTTACAGGGCGCGCAAGATTGTGGAGTACGCCAAGGCATTTATAACATTCTTCGATATCCGATACGATTACGCGGCAAGCATAGTAATCATAAATCTCTGTTACATCGTTAATGCCTTTCTGCCGCATCTTATTAAAGATGCTATAAGGATGTTTGCGTCGTGTTTCTACTTGTACATCCAAACTATGCTCTGCCAGTTTTTCACTAAGAAATTCTGTAATGCGATCGAGTACATCAACGCCATGACGTGCATGCAAAAGTTCAATCTGTGAAGCAATTCTCTCAGCATCAGATGGATACATGATCGGAAACGCACACGTTTCCAAAGAATTTTTGAGCGAGTAGATACCCAATCTTGCCGCCACAGGAGCAAATAGCTGCAACGAGTCCTGAGAAACACGCCGTTGGTCCTCTGGCTCAAGTGATGAAACGATATCCAAAATATGAACACGATCGCACAGTGTAATGAGTATCGTACGAACATCATCAGAAACAGTGAGGAGAATCTTGCGCAGATTCTCAGGTGACGTATGCCGATTCCTAACTGTCACATGCGAGAGCAAATGCACACCACTAACAAGCGAACGAAGCTTATCCCCAAATCGTCGCTCGAGTTCTGGAAGATCAAATCCGCCAACACCAACAGCGTGATGAAGTAAACATGCAATAACTGCATCTTCGTCCGGCTCGAATGGAAGAAGCACATCCAGACCTCCTAGCGCATGTGCAAGGAGAGTTTCACCGGTCCAATGCATCTCATCTCCGTAAGCTTCCTTCGCAGCATTCAGCCCCTCCTCGATACGATCGAAGTTTAGTGTAGAGTTCGACTTCTTGAGTCGTTCGAACAGCTGTTGCACGGTGGCAGAGGCCAGAATTTGAGCCATATTGGATAACTAATAATAATGGTGTATATCGCAAAATGCTTCAAAAAGGTGTGCGATCTCTTACATCCCACGCGCAAGCCAGAGTGTTACTGGCCCATCGTTGATAAGCGAAACCTGCATCATGGCTCCAAACTGCCCCATTTGCACATCTGTAATACCCTCAAGACGTATCTGATCTGCAAAGTGCTTATATAACTTTTCCGCTATTTCAGGCGAGGCAGCACGCGTGTAGTCTGGACGATTCCCCTTCTCTACTCTGCCTGCAAGTGTGAACTGTGAAACAACTAGTGCAGCGCCGCCAACATCAAGGAGGCTGTGATCGTTTACACGTCCGTCTTCGTTATCAAACAGACGCAGAGACACAACTTTATGAGCAAGCCATTCAGCCTCTTGCTCCGTGTCACCATCCATAACAGCAAGAAATAGTAGATAGCCGGGTCCAATCGATGCAATTGCCTTAGCATCCACGTCTACACTCGCCTGTAAAACACGCTGAAGAAGAACGCGCATATAGCTATTGTAACAGTTCATGGTTGATCATCTTGAATACAAAATTTCCCACCGATTCCTTGACCACGTTAAGAAACTGCATACAATGCTCAAGTCCGTAGACCGAGGGTTATTGGTCGTAGACCAACGGTAATTCCCTCCGAGGCATACAGCAGCGCTCATCCGGCTCCGGCTTGGTGAAATGTGCCGTGTGCCTCGCCGGTCTCCCGGGCGGGAGACCTTTTTTTTATCCAATTGATTCCGTCGCTATGGCACTAACTCGCGAACAGAAAGAGGCACAAGTCAAAGAGCTCACTGAAAAGATGAGCGGAGCGTCCTCGGTAATTCTCGCCCATTACATTGGGTTGAGCGTTGCAGAAATCAGCGAACTTAGGAATCAGTTGAAAGAGTCAGAAGCAGAAATGAAAGTGGCCAAAAAAACACTTATGAAACTTGCAACAGAGCAGGCAGGACTCCCAGATATCTCAACAGAAACACTGGAGGGACCTGTATCACTAATTTTCAGCTTTGGAGACCCTCTTTCTGGTGCACAAATCGCCTTCAAATACAGCAAAGACCATAAACAAGTAGAGCTAATTGGTGGCGTATACGACGGCAAACTACTGAGCAAAGAAGAAGCAGTCGAACTGGCAAAGATGCCTAACCGTGACGAACTACTTACGATATTTGCGAGAATGATCCGATCTCCGTTGGTCAGTTTTGCATCAATGTGTGGAAGCCCACTTACTGGATTCGCACGAGCACTTAGCGAACTTGCAGAGAAGAAAAGTTCAGAAGTAGAAGTAAAAGCTGAACCTGCAGAAGTAGTGCCCGCCCGGACGCCCCAGTCGGACGGGGAAGATAAAAAGGAAGAAGCTGCTCCTGAGGCAGATGCAGCCATTGAACAAAAGGATGAAAAACCTGAGGAACCAAAGGCTGAAGCTGCTCCTGAGCCTGATACTTCCCCTGAACAAGCTGAGGAAAAAACTGAAGAGCCTGAACCAGAGCCAAAACCCGAATCCTAATTACTTTCTCTATCCCCCTTTCCCCAATTTCACATGGCTGATGAAGCAGCAACAAAAGAAGACATTAAGCTCTCAAAGGAAGAAAAAGCCGTCATCGACGCGCTCGAGAAGCTAAATGTAGTACAACTCAACACTGTCGTTAAGTTCATGGAAAATGAATACGGCATTTCTGCAGCAGCTCCCATAGCGGTTGCTGGTGCCGCACCAGCCGCAGGTGGCGGTGATGATGGTGCCGAAGAAAAGAGCTCCTACGACGTAGAGATTACCGAAGCCGGTGATCAGAAGATCAACGCGATCAAGGCAGTACGTGAGATTACTCAGCTCCCACTCGGCGAAGCTAAAGCCGCAGTAGACAGTGCGCCTAAGATTATTAAGGAAGGCGTCCCTAAAGCGGAAGCCGAAGAAATGAAAAAGAAGCTGGAAGCAGCAGGAGCAAAAGCAACTCTCAAATAAGAGAACGTTAAACGGTGAAGCAGTGGAAAGTGCAAATACCGCACTAGCCACTCTTCACTATTAACTCTTAACTTTCACTATGTGCTCCACTTCCTCCCCGCGCTTCCACTGTTTAATTGAAGAGAAACAATCCTCATACATATTGCGCGTACTGTCATCGGCATAAAACGCGATGTGTGGCGTTGTTATGGCATTGGGATGGGCAATAAGCTCCTTGTTCTCTTCAAAGTTGCGCTCATGTTCTATTACATCAAGAAGTGCATACGAAACTTTATTACTCTTAAGAGCATCTAGTAACGCATCAGAATCTATGAGCTCACCGCGTGCTGTATTTACTATAACTACTCCATAACGCATAGCTCTAAACGCATCAGTATTTAATATGTGATGAGTCTCTTTTATAGCGGGCAAGTGCAACGTAATAATGTCGCTTCCTGCAAAAAGTTTTGCCTTATCTGTGTACTTTATTCCGTATGTCTGTGCGAGTCCTGCATGTGTATGTGAATCCATGGCAAGAATCTGCATTCCAAATCCATGAGCAATTCGTGCTACCACAGCGCCAATTTTGCCTGTGCCAACTATTCCGATCGTCTTTCCTTTAAGCGACATTCCACGCAGGCCGTGATAATCGAATTCTCCGGACTCAACGCGATCATCAGCCTCGGGGATATGCCTAAGCGTGCTCAAGAGTAATGCAAACACATGCTCCGCAACAACATGAGAGCCGTAGTCGGGAACGTTGCAGACTGTGATTTTGTTTTTCTGGCATGTTGCGAGATCAATGTGATTAAACCCGACACTGCGCGTACAAAGCAGTTTGAGCTTTGGTAGTTGATCAAGAACTTCCTTTGTAAATTTGGTGTATATAAAACAGGAAGCTATCTCTGCATCTTTGCATGCATCAATAAGATCCTGACCTTCTAGAACTCTTGCATGCATTACTGCATCGGGGTGCTCTGCTTGAATGCGCGCCTCGTCTTCTTTATCTACCTCCAGGAAAACAATCTTATTACTCATATAAGACAAGTGTACCAAATCTTAACCCTACTCCCTACTCCCAAAATACATTCGTCCACCTTATTCAAAAAATCATTTTAGTCCGTACACCTCTCCGCTACACTGTGCGGGATGTCGTTTACAGTTCGACGTATAAAAGAAGAGCAGCCAGAAAAACGGCGGCGCTTCCATTGGAAGGCAATGGCACTTGCTACTCTCGGAATCGCAGGTTCCCTGGTAGAGATTGCTCAGCAAGGCAAAGAACACTACGTCGAGCACCGACGTACAGCACTGCGCGCGTTAATGCTAAAGCGAGTTCTACTAATACTAATCGCAATACTGTGCGCACTGCTCTTGCTAGTGGGTGTGGTAAAAGGCATGGCATCGCTGCACATACTGAGCATAAATACTGTCACATCACTCGCTGGATCTGCGCCACCTGCAGATGAGAACGGATACACGAACCTGCTACTACTCGGACAAGGAGATGCAGAACATGATGGAAAAGATCTGACCGACACTGTGATGGTTGCAAGTATTGATCCAAAAGATACGAAGAGCGTCGTACTACTCTCACTCCCCCGCGATCTATATTTTTTGCACACAGAAAAGATGGGCAAAGGTCGCATAAACAGTATGTATAGAGACTACAAAGGATTCCTGAGATTCCAGAAGGGCATGGAAGAGAACGATGCAAGCACAGAAGCACTTAGCGAACTCGGAGCAGAAGTTGGCCGATCGCTTGGTATGGAAATACACGGTATTGTAAAAGTGGACTTCGAAGGTTTTGTAGAAGCAGTAGATACCATCGGCGGTGTGGAAGTGGACGTGCCATATGAAATTGTAGATACCGAATACCCGAATGAAAGTTATGGATATGAAACATTTGAATTGCACAAAGGGTTGCGACAATTGGATGGTGCTACAGCACTAAAGTACGCACGCAGTCGTCACACCACAAGCGACTTTGGACGTGCTGCACGCCAACAGCAGCTTCTTGCTTCTATGGGCGAAAAAGCGCGCGCTGATGGACTTGTAAAAGACCCAAAGAAAATCATGAGCCTGATACGAATTTTAAAAGAACATCTAGAAAGTACGTTCAGTGCATCGGAATTAGTTGGTCTGGCTGACATTGCACAGGACATTGATCAGTCACGCATAATTACGATGCAACTGAATGACCGCAACGCACTATATGACGGTTTCATTGAACCTGGCGGGTTCTTGTACGCACCGCCACGTAATCAGTTCGAAGGTGCGTCTGTTTTGTTACCAGTATCTATTCCGGAGTTCCCTGTAACTTGGAAACAAATTGATGCTCTAACGGATTTGCTGATAGAGAATCGATCTGCGCACCTTGCAAATCCAACATTCTCAGTACTCAACTCCAGCGCACGACCAGGAAGCGCACGTCGACTTGCAAACGAACTGATTCGATACGGGTTTACAGTTGAAACTATTGCGAATGCATCCAGTGATGACCAGGCAACCTCTACAATTTCGTATCGAGCAGAAGAAGACAATTCACTCGCCGAATTCTTCGGCTTATTACTTGGATTAGAAGTCGTTCTACTGCCAGAGTCACTCCCTGCAGATGAAGTAGAACAGCTCACAATCATCCTTGGAGATGACTATAAATATTCACCGCTGCAGAACCTCGTTCCAGCATTGAAATGAACCCACGTGAAATTGTCGCAAAAGCATGGGCTATAACCACCAAGGAAGCGGCTCTGCGCAAATGGGGTTTCGCGTCTGCATTCTTAGAAACACTGCTCAATGCCAAACTCCTAACGTATCAAACGTGGCTGATTTATTCGTACTTCATACTAAAAGATCCAATTGGATTCTTCACAATTGAAACAACCCTGATGGAATACCTACCCATGTGGGTCGCCGTCATCATTATCATAATTTTTGCGATACTTATAGTCATTGAGTGGCTATTCCCGCACTTCGCCAAAGGCGCGATTATAGGTCTCGCTGCCAAAGCTTATAAAAAAGAAGAAAGGAAAGGAGGGCTCGTACTCGCTGTGTATAACTTCTTCCCGCTGTTCGCAATTCACGAGCTTTTGTTTATAAGTGGTGTAACAACTACTGTAACAATCTGCTCACTCCTGCTTCGATATGGTGGATCTGCAGCAATCCCAGGTGTGGTCATCGTGGTTGTACTTTGGCTAGCAAGCAACGTACTGGAATTCTTCTGGATATTTGCTGAGGAAGCCGTAGTTATACGCAAGCTTGGGATAAGGCAGGCGATTTCACGTAGCTGCAAACTCGTAATCAGTTACCTGGGACACATCGTGTTCCTAATTATGCTACTATTTGTGATCATGCTGAGAATCATCGCGAATGCGCTCATGATCATTATTATCCCCGGAGTCGTCCTTGGAGTTGGATTCCTACTCACACTCTTCCTTCCACATGTTATAAGTTACAGCCTGGCTGCACTCCTCGGTGTCGCAATCATATTTGTTGCCAGCTACCTCTTTGCTTATTTGGAAGTCTTCCGACAGACGGTATGGACACTCACATACATCGAACTTAGTAAGCTAAAGGATTTGGATGTGATTGAAGCAGAGGAACAAACCGAAACAGAGAATACAAATAGTGAATCAGTGGAAAGCGTAAAATAGCGATGAAACAATGTACACGCGTTGGATAGTTGACTGTGGACATACGTACACCTAGTATGGTGGACGTTCGTTCCCCTGCCGCTTATGACTCTCACACCACACCAGCGCACAGTGCTCAATTACATCGTAGAATTTCAGCACAAGCGCGGGTACTCACCTTCACTCGCAGACCTAGCGCTCGCATTTGGTGTGCGTAGCAAAAACGCCGTCGCGAAAGTTGTGGTTGCACTTGTACGCGAGGGGCAAATAGAAAAAGATCCGCGTGGGCGAATTAAAATCGTGGAACAGACGCACGAAGAAGAAGCGCCCCAACCCATGACACTCCCCCTTTTCGGGCCGATTGCAGCAGGTTTTGCTACATCAGTAGAAGAGCAAGCAGAGGAAATGCTCGATATAGAAAATTATATCGTCCCGCAGAAACGACGTGCGTCCACCTTCCTGCTTCGGGTAAAAGGAGACAGCATGATAGAAGCAGGTATTAGCGAAAGAGACTTAGTTGTAGTGGAACGCGACGCAGAA
>Ga0222658_1001089_pt1 | contig 12585 bp, 10 predicted proteins | sample AntAcemetagen476_FD_179830 | JGI IMG/M metagenome (GOLD analysis project Ga0222658, IMG submission 179830) | Saline water microbial communities from Ace Lake, Antarctica - #476 | ecosystem: Environmental > Aquatic > Non-marine Saline and Alkaline > Saline | place: Antarctica: Ace Lake... | reverse complement strand
TTAATATACATACTAACCCTTGCAAGTTCCTCATCCCAATTAGTAACATCAATCTCAACAGTATCTCCTTTTGAGAAAACATAATTCTGACCCCACTCTACAACAAATAAACTAGCAACACCATTAGAAGAAATAGTTAAATTAATCTCTCCATCACTATTTGCTTGCGCAATGCTTAATTTATCCGCCTCACTATCCTCATAGATTCCACCATAATTCCATCCAATTTGGTTTTCAAATCTAAATCCATATGGAATACATTTATTATTCCCTAATGAACTAACCGGCTCAAACCACTTAGGAACTATACATCCAGAGCAAATTCCTGGATTACAAAAAACTGTATTTACAATATCTTTACTATCACATTGATAATCTTTACAAGTTTGCCTTTGTTCCCCATACTCCGGACAAACAATAGGCTCCAATATACAATTCCAATTAGGACTACAAGTATCTAAAGAAACCTGACTTGGACAACTATCCAAAGAATTAAACACTTGCGTATTAAAAGGATATCCCACATCAAAATTTTCCCATCCAATATAATTTCCTCTATTATCTTGTAATGCATTCAAAAACTGATTAGTTTGTCTTTCAACAATTTTGTTTACCTCTTCATCACTTAACCACTTACCCATTCCTAAACTCATTCTTGCCAAGATATTATCATTAGCCCATAATACCTCAACACTTCTATAATCATAAGAACTTACATCAACACCACGATTATATATATCCCAATTACAAACATAAACACTATATTCTCCCTTATCCGAACCATATCCATGAACCTGACAAACATTATACTCAACCTGTTGCTCTAATATCTTTATAGCATCAAAATTAGAATCATCAAATACCATAACATTCTTACTCATATATCCATACTCATAATCATCTCCTCTTTGATAGTTCATACTCCAAGAAGCAGAATATTCATTGAAACTCTCAGAACTTCCATCTATCCAATAATTTCCTTGATAATTATCACTCCTCGACAAAGTATACTCTGAATCTCCCTCACTAAAACTCTCAGGATTTTTCACATTATCAATCAAAGATTGACAAGACGGACCAGAAGAATTTCCAGAAATACAAGCCCCATTAACACATCCATTTGGACAAAGATATCTTGTTGTTGTTACAAGAAAAGAATTACTTCCCTCTTCCCGAGGTAATTCTTCAAAACTCACTTCTCCTTCACAAAAATTTTCTATTACATAATTACCATCACATTCATCATATTGTGTAAATCCCTGTATAGATGAGTATGCTTTGCCTTTAGTATAATAGTCTAATCCCCCATCGCTATCAGTACATGTTGCATTTGTTGTTTCATTTATTATAGGAACTTTAACACAAGCCCCGTCAACACAACCATTTGGACAAGGATAATCACCTGGTACTAAATAGGGACTATGGCCATCAGAAGTAGAACCCAAAGTGGTACAAGACCATTCTCGAACATACCCACCAACATAAGCAACACCTTTAGTAATATCATAACAACTATCTTCATAAGTAACAAACTCATCAGAATCATTTAATGGAGAATTATACCATCCTGTAGATATTCCTTTTGTAAAAAGATCTTCACCATCACTATCAGTACAAGTTATATTTTGTTGTGTTTCAACACAAGCCCCATCAGAACAAATCTTTCCTACGGAAGTACAATCATATACGAATGAAGAAGATACTCCTCCAGAACATACTCGTTCTGTAAGATAATTCCCATTACAACTATCTGAATAATAATTCCCATTATAATTAACAGTTCCAAAAACATTAAAAGTATATCCACCATCACTATCAGTACAAACAGAAGGTACTGAACCACCACACTCTTCAACATTGGGATTACAATCCAAATCATTTGTAATCATAACTTTATCTAAATAAACACTTCCCAATCCACTACCTGTAGCTTTTGGAATTATATAACCATTAAAATCATCTTTTAAGAAATTACTATCTCCAGTATTATCTACAAATTTAACCCAACTCCAATTTCCAACTTTACTTGCATATGCAACTTTTGATATTAAAACCTGTCCCTCTCTATAAACATACATTCCTCTTTTGTTAGCATTATCATTAGTAATTCTCATCCAAACATTATAGGGAACACCCGAAGTTAAACTAGAAACAGAAAATCGATGAAATTCATAATTCTCTAATTTCACTGCTTCCTCACCATAATAAACACCAATCTGCCCACCACTTCCGGAAGGTAAAGAATATTTTTCAGATTCAAAAATAAAAGTTCCAGAAGGACTTAACAAAACTTCCTTTCCAAAAAGTTTTCCAAAAAAATCACTAAAAACATTAGCAGAAGCAAAACTTACTGACAATAATATTAAAGATAAAACAAAAACACTAATCACAAGCCCCTTTTTCATAAACTACATATGAAAAAAGAGTTTAAAAATATTACTTAAATTTTCAAGAAACTAAAATAATTCCTTTTTTCATTTTACCTTCTCAATTTTAACTTTCTTCAGCTGTTTAACTTCAACAGCCTTTTCTTGAATTTCATTCTGCTTTTCTTTTTTACCAAGAAAAACCAATCCAGCAAGAACAAATAAAAAAACAAGAATAAAACTAAAAAAAGAAAAAACCCAATTAATTCCTACGCTTTCTCCAGGAGATAAATAAACACCACTAGAAGAATTAAGATTTACAAAATTATAAAGAAATACTATTACTAAAGCAACAATCAATGAAGTTGAAATCTTTTTTCTTTCAATCATAAATTTCTAAAATAAACATCTTATAAAAATCTATCCATTAACTTAATAAATAAGTTCTTCTTAAAATAATAATGTCAGAAAAAATAAAAATAGGTCTAGAAATTCACGGATATCTGAATACTAAAGAAAAACTTTTTTGTAAGTGTAAAGCGATTCATGGAAGCAAATTTGCAAAACCAAATACTAATATCTGCCCTATTTGTACCGGACAACCCGGAAGCAAGCCAATGCTCCCAAACAACGAGGCAATAAATAAAACAATTCAAATTTCTTTAATTTTAAATTGTAAGATAAATAAAAGTTTAATCTGGCAAAGAAAACACTACTCCTGGCCAGACTTACCAAAAGGATTTCAAAACACAATTTCAGGCCCATACGCAACTCCTGTTGGATTAAAAGGAAAATTTGAAAAAATACAAATAACTGAGTGCCATCTTGAAGAAGACCCTGCCGCTTGGAATCCAGAAACAGGAGAAATAGATTATAACAGGTCTGGTTCCCCATTAATTGAAATTGTCACAGAACCAGATTTTAAATCAAGCGAACAAGTTATAGATTGGTTGAAACAACTTTTAGCGACTCTAGGATATATTAAGGCAATCGATAAAAACGCAGGAATAAAAGCAGATGTAAATGTCTCTCTTCCAAACCATAATGGGGCTCGAGTTGAAATAAAAAATGTAAATTCTTTAACAAATATAAAAAATGCGATTGATTCTGAAGTTGCAAGACAGTTAAAACAAGGAATAACAAAAAAACAAGAGACAAGAAGATATGATGATAAAAAAAATACTACAACTTTAATGAGAACAAAAGAAAATGCAGAAGATTATCGATTTATTTCAGATCCAGATCTTCCAGTTATAAAAATAGAAACCAAAAAAGTAACTCAATTAAAATCCAACCTTCCAGAAACGCCTAAACAAAAACTTTCAAAATTAATTAAAAAACACAAAATTCCAAAAAAACCAGCAGAGATTTTAATAAAAAACATAGATATATTAGAATTTTTTGAAAAAGTAATCAGTAATGGAAAAACAGATATAAAATTAGCAACTCGTTGGGTTACAGAAGAACTTCTAAGCGTTTTAAACTATCTTAAAAAAGAAATGATAGAAATTGAAATAGACCCGTATCATTTTGTAGAATTAATGGAATTAGTGGAAGGTAAAGTTTTAACTGAATTAAAAGCAAAAGAAATTCTAAGAAGTTGGAAAGAAAAATCTTACTCTCCAAAAACTAATTCCAAAGAACAAAAAACAATCTCGGATAAATCTGAAATCCAAACCCTAATAACAAGAGTTTTAAAACAAAATCCAAAAGCAGTCCAAGATTACAAATCAGGAAACAAAAACTCTCTGAATTTCCTTATAGGACAAGTTATGAAACTTTCAAACAAAAGAGCCGATTTCAAAACAGTAAAAGAACTTCTAGAAAAAGAACTAAAATAAAAAACAAAAGTTACACTCTAAGTAAAAAGACTCCACAACCAAAGAATAGAAAGAGCTATTAACACAACAAGAACGATAATTATTGCAATCTCACTATTTACACCCTTTTTATTTATCCCCTTTTTCATAAAAAATAGATAGTAATTAAATATTTCTCTAAACCATTAAATTATAAATCTATTTAAATCGTAATTTCTTTATCTTCACATGCAGAAAAAAACATTAGTAATTACATTAATTGTAATAATTCTTGCTACAGTATTAATAATTACTCTTACAAAAATCAATGAAAAAACCCTTTCACCCCAAACTCAAATTCTTGAAGAATGCAAAACTCTCAATTATAATGGAGAAGATAAAATAAGCATAGTATTTTTCTCTTCAAAAGAACTAGCTAAAGAATATTCTGACTTTTTATTAACAATAACACCCTTTAAAGAAAATCCAAATGCATTCAATTTTTTCTACATAGATGACTACTCTCCAGAATGCGAACTCTACAAAGATATTGCGGTTCTATGTCAAGAAAAAGAACTAATCAAAAAAGCCTCCTCCTGCCCTAATGATTATATAGTTGTTTTAAAAGACCTTGATTCAAATATAAGAAGTTCTGCCTACATGAATGTAATGTCTCTTAATTCTAATCACCAGCTCTCTGTTTTCCCTCATGAGCTTGGACACGCACTCGCAAATCTAGCAGAAGAATACGCTCCAGCAAACATTCCAAGAAATTCTGAAAACTGCCAGTCTTCTTGTGATGAATTTGATATCAATGATGGATGTTTCTTAGGATGCTCCAAATCCAATTACTATCGTTCAATTAACAGTGGAATAATGCGAACTCTTTCCTCTAGTAATTATGGTATATTTGATGAGAGAATAATTCTTGAAAAAATTTTTAAAAAAACCGGCTCACATCTAACCGGGCTTGCAATAGAAGAAAATATAATTTCATGCACAGATAAAAACTATCTTCTAATAGAAGGAATTCTAAATTTAGATAATATAGAAATAATAGACAAATCAGTAGAAACCGGATGTTTAGGAACTAACGGAGCCGGAGATTTTTCTTATAATTTAATATTAGAAGATAATTCAATTTTAACTAGTGGAGAATTTAATCCAGAATTAATTTTTACAGATTCACAAGAAGAAAATCAAGAATACATAGATGGAGAGACTTTTATTTCGGATCAGCCTTTCCTATTAAAAATTCCAATAATTAAAAATTCCAAGACTCTTGAAATATCTAAAGAAGGAGAAACTCTTTCAGAAATAAATTTACAAAATATAGGAAATCAATTTTGCAAAATAAAATGAAGAACAAAAAAGCTCTCTCAAACATAATAGGAACACTAATAATAATTTCATTAGTCTTGGTTGCAATCTCAGTAATATGGATAACCATAAGCGGGCTAATAAATAACGTTTCTCTCTCTCCAGAAATTAATTGTCTTGATTTAAAATTACAACAAGGAGTAACAATAGATTCTGCATGTTACAATTCTGAAACAAAACAGATAGAAACAAACCTAAAAAGAAGCCTGAATAAATTTAACATAAATTCTTTAAGTTTAACAAGTGAAACCGAAGAATGGGAATGTTCTTCAGATTGTGGGAACTGTATTATCTTAAATGAAGGACAAATTAAAAAATACTATCTTCCAGCAGAAAATCTTGCAAAAGAAATTTCTCTAACAATAGGAAGTTGTTTTATAGAAACAAAAAATCTTGGAATTTGTTAAAACAACTCCAATAAAATACCAATAATAAATATAGAACATAAAATAGTAATAAGAATCCATGAGGAAGGCATTTTATATTCTGGCTTTCTGTCACCATGCTTTTTAGCTTCCTTAACCATTAATAATATCAAAATCCCGGTTATTCCTCCAGCAACAACCCCCCCAATAGAAAGAATCATTGTAAAAGAAAATAAATTTCCTAATTGAATAATTAAAAAAATAATAATCGGAATAATCGTTGTTAAGAACCATGCTTTTTTCTTTTTATATCTCTCATCAAGAATAAAATTTTCTTGCAAGGCATTTCCAATAGCAAGATAAGAAGTAAACATAGTTAAGATTCCTAAAAAAATAAAAACCGGACCTAAAACAAGAGTTGCAACCTCCGGAGTTTCAACTCCTTTAAATCCAACAACAACTAAAGTAAACAAAATATAAAAGACAATAGAAATCAAGATACTTGTAATAATCACACTTTTCATAAATTTCTCCCTCTTATGTAAAACAATCTCAACCTCAGGAATTGCATGAAAACTTAACAATGCAAATAAAACAACACCAAAAGGTAAAAATAATTTAGATATATTAGAAGAATACAAATTACTCCAAGTAACATTATCCACAAAAACAAAAAAGATAACTGCCAAAAGAACAAGAACAATTAAAACTCCTATTTTTTCAAATCGTTTTAATGCTTTAATTCCTCTCCAAATTATCCCACTCATTCCAACCCCAAAAAGAACTCCAATTAAAGTTGTGTAACTTCCATTTCCAAAAAATAAAAAGCTAAAACTCTCTCCAACTCCTAACATATAAGCAACAATAGCTGAATAAATACCAAACACCGTAGCAAACTCCATTAATTTGCTCCCCCATTTTCCAATATATCTTTCTGCATAACCCGGAAGTTGATGTTTTGCCTCGGTTCTTAGGGCAATCTCTCCCAAATATAAATTAACTAATAGAACAACTCCTCCGATCGCAAAAATATAAATTAAAGTAATAAAAAATCCGGTCTGTGCAGCAACATAAGGAATTCCCAAAACCCCAGCCCCAATACAAGTTCCAACAAGAACCGCAACAGCGGTGATAAATCTTTTTCTATCCGAACTTCCTCTTAGTCCAAGAGCATTAAAAATTTCCCTTCTTTCTTTTACTAAAACACCTCTCATGAAAATTTAAAGAAAAAACGATATAAAAAACTTTATGAAACTATTAATTTTAATTTTAATGAGCGCAGGAGGAATCGAACCTCCATCAATAGGGTTTTTCTGAAAACACCACATATATTTAAGCGATGTTCCTCAACCGAAACCTATTATTCTATCCATTAAACTATGCGCCCTAAAAAAGTTAGGTTTTTATAGGTTAATAACTTTATCGTTTTGAAAAAATGGAACAACAACAAAAAGAGTTAAAAAAACATCATAAGGTAATAATTGGAAGTTTCAGTTCGATGGTTTTTGTATTTATGATTGTTTCAGGAGTTTTAATTTATGGATTATTTATCCGACAAGATATCCAATACAATTCTTTAAACACAGAAATAAAAGATACTCAAAGTAAAATTAATGAACTTGCAGAGAATTTGATTCAAACGAATAATGATTTAACAAGTTTAGATGAATCTCTAAAAATAGAATTAAAAGAAATAAAAGACCAAACTAGTGAAGATTTCTCTGGAATAATTGAAGATGTAATAAAATCAGTAGTAACAATAAGAACAGACACCGGACAGGGAACTGGTTTCATAATTGATGATGGGGGATATTTAGTAACTAATGCCCATGTTTTAGTTGGAGGTAATCGAGTAATTGCAATAACCTACAATCAAGATGTTTTAGATGCAGAATTAATTGGATATAGTGGAGAGTTAGATGTTGCTTTATTAAAAATATCCGGAAATTTTGATTCTATAAAACTCGCAGATTCTGATGAAGTTCAGATAGGAGAAAAAGTAATTGCTATAGGAAATCCATTGGGATTACAATTTTCTGTTTCAGAAGGAATTGTTTCAGCAGTAAATCGTCCAGGATTAACAAATATAAAAGCTTACATTCAAACAGATGCAGCTCTAAATCCGGGAAACTCTGGAGGACCTTTAATAAATAAAAAAGGAGAAGCAATAGGAATAAATAATTTCAAAGTAGGTGGAGGAGAAAGTCTCGGATTTGCTTTAGAATCAAATAAAATAAAAGAAGTTGTTAATGAGATATCTCAAAAAACATTAAAAATAAATTTAGTTTAATTTAAAAATGAGTAAAAAACAAAACAAAGAAGGATTGAATGTTAAAAAAGAAGAAAATTTCTCTGAATGGTATTCGCAAATCCTAGATAAGGCAGAAGTTACCGATTTAAGATATAATGTAAAGGGATTTGTTGTAATACGTCCATGGGGAGCAATGTCTATTGAAAACATGTATTCAATTTATGAAAAAGCTCTTCAAAAAAAAGGTCATAAACCAACATTTTTCCCAGTAGTAATTCCAGAAAAGAATTTCAAAAAAGAAGCCTCCCATGTTAAAGGATTTAAACCAGAAGTTTTTTGGCTTGAAAAAATAAAAGGAGAAGATAGATTAGCACTTCGTCCAACAAGTGAAACAGCAATGTATCAAATGTATTCTTTATGGATAAGAAGCCATAGAGATCTTCCATTAAAACTTTATCAAAGAGCAAACGTCTTTCGTTATGAAACAAAAGCAACACGTCCATTAATTAGAGCAAGAGAATTTTACTGGATTGAAGCACATGATTGTTTTGCAACAAGAAAAGAAGCAGATGCTCAAGTGCAACAAGATATAGAAACAACAGAGGAAGTAATGCACCAACAATTTGGAATCCCATTTCTTCCAATGAAACGTCCATTCTGGGATAAATTTGCAGGAGCAAATTACACTATAGCTGCAGATGTTTTAATGCCTGACAATAAAATAATCCAACAACCCTCAACACATTTACTTGAACAAAGCTTTGCAAAATCTTTCGATATAAAATTTAAAAATGAAGAGGGAAAAGAAAATTATGTTTGGCAAACCTGTTATGGCCCGGCAATATCTAGGATTTTAGCATCAGTTATCGCAATTCATGGAGATGATTCAGGATTAGTTATGCCTTTTTGTATTTCTCCAATACAAGTAGCAATAATTCCAATTTATAATAAAGAGAATAAAAATCAACTTTTAGAAGAAACAGAAAAAATAGCTAACATTCTAAGAGAACTTGATTTAAAAGTAGAAGTAGATGATTCTGAAAAACGTCCAGGAGAGAAATATCATCACTGGGAATTAAAAGGAGTTCCTTTTAGATTGGAAATTGGAGAAAAAGAATTGAAAGAAAAATCTCTAACTTTATTCACAAGAGATACAAAAGTTAAGGAAAAGATAAAATTAAAAGATTTAGAAAAATTCACTGACTTTGGAAGAGAGTTTGATACCCGATTGAAATTAAAAGCTGATGGATTTATGAAAAATAAAATTCAAACTTGTAAAAATAAACAAGAGATAAAAAAAGCCCTAAATCAAGGAAAAATTGTAAGAGCAAATTTCTGCTCCATGGAAAAGGAAGGAATTCCGTGTGCAGAAATCATAGAAAAAGAGTTCAATGCAGATGTAAGAGGAACTCTTGGAAATAAAAAAGAAGTTCCTAAAGGAAAATGCGCTATCTGCAATAAAACAGCAACAGAAGTGGTATATATCGGAAAAAGTTATTAATCTTGTAATTTACACTATTAAATAGCACACTATCTAGTACATAATTCTTCTCTTTTAAATAAAGCTATTATATCTCAGTTCTCAAAATTAAAGTTAATTCAGCCTCTAACTTTAGAGTCTCTTCCATCAACTGATTCAACTCTCTTTCAACCAAGGTTCTTTCTTGTGTTTCCATTTTTGATTCCATTTTAAAAACCAAACCAAAAATTCAGAATTCTCTCGGCCTAAATTAAATAAGAAGTTTATCCCATTCAATTCAAACCAAAAAAGGTAACTGAATTAATGGGTGGGTTTAATAATGTAAACTAAGCCAAACTTACAACTAAAATTCCATCCCGAGTTCAGACTTAATTTACTCATACTAAACAGAAGAAGTAATTCTTTATATATTTTTCTATATTTTATTTTAGAGACTCTTCTAATCTCTCTTTAAAAATCTCTAAATCCTCTATCTTAATCTGAGCTCCAATAGCATTATCATGTCCTCCTCCAGTAGCCCAATCGAGACTTTTAATCACTTTCAAAACCTTTTCCTTTACATTTTTTCCTCTTACAGAAATATTGGCCTTAATTCCAGTAATATAAATAACAACAATTGTTTTTTTGGGATATCTATAACTAAGCTCATTTGATAAATCACTACTAATACTCAAATCTCCTCCATACTGAAAAAACAAAATTTTCTCAGAATCTTTTTCAACAGATACTGCCTTTTCAACTAATCTAGAATATTTTTTATTTATCTGATTAAATCTAAGATGCATAAGATAATTTTTAGTAGTTTCTTCTAAAACATCATTAGGAGTTTTAACCTTAGATAAAAATTTTTGCATACTTACAACATTGGTAACTCTATCTTTTAATGCAAAAGAAAATATTCTGGCAATTTTTCCTATTTCTGAATTATAAAATATCTCAAAAGGTTCCTTAGACTCTATAGATAAATCTGGAAATTTATCTTTAAAATCTTTATAAAAAGTAGGGAAAAAATGATCCGAAATACTTCCAGCAACTGCAAGCCATAAATCATCTTTTTTTGAATTCACAATCTGCCAACAAAGAGCAGTAACTGGCTCAGAGGTTTTAATTTTATTAAAAACAGGATTATAATAATTAACAAAATCAGGGATATTATTATCTTCTCCAACATCATGGTGATCTATCCAAACAACCGGGAGATTTACTTTCTCCACCTCATTCCAAAAACTCTGAGAAACTAATGGTTTATCTAAAATAAAAATATAATCTGCTCCTAATTCCTCAATTTTTCTAAAATAGTTTACATCCAATTCAGGAAAACTCCTTATTGCAACTCCTCTCCCTCTTTCTATATATCTCTGTAAAAGCAGAAAACTACACAAACCATCTGGATCATTATCATAAAAAAATATCGGATTTTGAGCCTTTTCAAGATGTTCCTTAATTTCCTTAATCTGTTTATCTGTAAGCATATCTAATAAAATAATATTATATATTAAAATGTTTGTAGAAATAAGAAAATTCTAATTATCTGTTAAAATGAGACTAAATCTTCTTTCCAAGCATAATCTTCTCTTTCAATGAATCTAACTCATTAACAAAATGATTAGATAAATCCTCATTCTCAAAAATACTAGAGATTTCTTCTTTACTTAATGAAAGAATTTTATCTAAATTATCAAACCTGCTCCAAAGTAAATCTAAATAACTGTCTAAGATATTTGTTTTTCCCAACAATCGAATACCCTTTGGAGAAATAGCCCTATCATGAAGTTCTTCAAAAAGCATTCTAGAAATATTACTAGTTTCCAAAAGAAAATCAAAATTCATTTTCTCAAGCATATTTGATTTAATCTCAAAATCAGAATTAAAATAATCCTTAAGAATTGTTTCCTCATCTTTATTCAGGTTTTTAGTAAGCTCTTTAAGTCTCATACTTACAATCATTCCCTCTTTCCCTAATTCTATAAGATATCTCTTAACAATTTCGGAGATTCTTTCTACTATCTCTATTCTTTGAAAAATCTCTGAAACATCTGTGATTGTAACTAAATTATTTATTTCTAAAATATTTAGATTTGAAATTAAATCATTATACATCTCTCTCTGTTTTTCTAAAACCTGCAATGTCTCCGAAGCCCTTCTCAAGATTTCAGAACTTTCTTCCATAACATGCCTCATATCCTTATAATAAATAGTTATTTTATTTTTTCTCTCTGAAACCGCAACAACTACCGCTCCCATTTGCCTTGCAGCTCTCTCTCCAGATTTATGTCTAGTTCCAGTCTCTCTACTCTGAATTCCTAAAGAAGGCAAAAGCATAGTATTAGCATAAAGAATTTTCTTCCCATCTTCTGAAAGAATTATCGCCCCATCCATTTTAGCTAATTCAACAAGTTTTTGCGAGGTAAATTTACAATTAATCCAAAAACCTTTTTCAATAATTTCTTGAGACCTTCCATTATCAAAAACAATTAATGCACCCATTCTAGCCCTTAAAAGATCATCTAACGCAGTTCTTATTGAAGTTCCGGGAGAAAATATTTTGAGAACCTCTTCTAAAGCTTTTTCCCCAGATATTTCTTTCTCAGTTTCCAAAATTTCATTAATTTCTGGATTTTTTGATTCCATAAAAAAAAAATACTCCTCAACTATATAAATTTTACTTAGGGAAATCGCTATTTTTTCAGACTACCGAGAATTAAAGGTAATGCTATAGTTGCGTCACAGAAAACATCTACAAATCTTGCACTCTTTTGCATCTTACCCCAAGAAATTCCTTCTTTTAATGGAGCCCCACTCGAACCTCCGGGTTCCATTCTATCTGTAGTAATTTGAACTCCATAATCTGCACCGCTTGAAAATTGTAAACTCTGCTGAATAAAATTTTTAGGTAATCCACCACCAACATAAATAATTCCTTTTCTCTTAGAGGTCCAAGAAA
>Ga0222658_1001087_pt1 | contig 12602 bp, 13 predicted proteins | sample AntAcemetagen476_FD_179830 | JGI IMG/M metagenome (GOLD analysis project Ga0222658, IMG submission 179830) | Saline water microbial communities from Ace Lake, Antarctica - #476 | ecosystem: Environmental > Aquatic > Non-marine Saline and Alkaline > Saline | place: Antarctica: Ace Lake... | reverse complement strand
ATTATCATCTAATTCTATTTTTTGAATTTCTATTATTAATGATTCAAATAACATCGAAGCTATAGCTCCTGAAAGGGCTAAAATTGGGCTAACAAAAAACATTGCTAATATTGAACTGATTAATGCGCCTGCAATATGGCCTTCAACATTCTTTCGATTGTCTAATGGAGATTTTATTTTTCCGAATGTTTTTCCAATTAAATGAGATATGGGATCTGCAAAAATTAAGATTAAAATTGAGGCTAAGGCAATATCTCGGGGAAATAATTGTAATACTAATAATGAACCTGCTGTTGCAAATATAACTGCTCTGGCAGGAAGTTGTTTTTCTGATTTTCTTTCAAAATTATTTAAGAAAAATGAAATTAGGGGTACTTGTACTTTTATGCAGATTAAACTTAAGAGGATCCCTAAAACTAGTATAATGAAGATTATTTGAGGGGTGAGAATATTATTGAGAATTAGGAAAAATCCCACTATTCCAAATAATATGTGTAGGACTTTTCTTTTGAGTTCTAGTGAGTTTAATCTCATGGGCTATGTTTCGCATTTATCTTTAATATTGGGTTCTTGATAGTCTCTTATATAATCTAATGCTTGTTGAGGGGTTTCAGTAAGGTAGAATAATTGATGATTATCTTTTGGGGCAAAATTTTGTTCTATCATTTGATATATTTGGAAGGTTAGATTATTATAAAATCCACAAGTATTTATTATTGCTAGAGGTTTTTTATGTTGTTTTAATTGTTTTGCTACTAAAACATCCATTGTTTCTTGTATGGTCCCAAATCCTCCAGGTAAGGTGATAAATGCATCAGATATTTCTTGCATTTTTTTCATTCTTTCATACATGTCTTTTGTGATGATGGCATTTTTATTTTCAATAATAAGATTGCTCCACCACTCAGGAATAACCTCAGTTATTCTTTCCCTATTTCCATTGTATTCTGCAAAGGCTTGAGATACAATCCCCATTAATCCCCTATGGCTTCCCCCATAAATTAAATGGTGGTCTGATTTACCTAATAATTCTCCAGTTTGCTTTGCTATTTGTTTGTAATTTTCAGAAATCCCATTTTCAGAGGAAGAACAAAATACACATATCTTTGCCATTATTTTATGGCTAGATACTAGTTTAAAAGAATTATTGTAGTTAATTTTTAGATTTAATTTCCTTAAATCCAGTATATTTCCAAAGGGCTTTGGGAATTATAATTGTTCCGTTTTTTTGTTGGTGATTTTCCATAATTGCCACTAATGCTCTTGAGGTTGCAATTGCAGTATTATTTAAAGTATGGGGAGTGATTCTTTCACCTTTAATTCTTGTAGTAATGTTTAATTTTCTTGCTTGAGATTCTGTTAAATTGGAACATGAACCAACTTCAAAATAATCTTTCTTTCTTGGAGAATATGCTTCTATGTCTACTTGTTCATATTTTAAATCCCCTAAGTCTCCGGAACATATTTTTAAAACCCTTGTTGGAATTTCCAATCCCTTAAAAATTTCAAGTGTAATCTTTTGCATTTCTTTAAAGAAGTTTTCAGATTCTTCTGGTTTACAAATTACAATCATTTCTATTTTATTGAACTGATGGGTTCGGAATAATCCCTTTTCATCAATTCCATGAGCTCCTATTTCTTTTCTAAAACACATAGAATAACTTGTGTGTTTTATTGGTAATAATTTTTCATTTATTTCTTGATCTACAAATCTTCCAATAAGTGAATGTTCTGAGGTTCCAATTAATGCTACCGGAGGTTTATCATTTACGAGATATATTTGTTGTTCCTTATCATTTAAATCTGTAACTTTATCAATTATTTCTTCTTTTAACAAGAAGGGAGTTTCTACATATCTAAATCCCTTAGATACCATTATGTCTCTTGCATAATTAATTAACGCTGAATTTAAAAGTGCTAATTCTCCCTCTAAATAATAAAATCCATTTCCTGAAACTCTTGAAGCAGATTCAAAATCTGCTAATTTTAATTTTTCTGCTAATTCTACATGACCGAGTACTTCGAAATTTTGTTTTTTTGGCTTTCCAACTTCTTTTTCTACTACATTTTCTGAATCATTTTTTCCAATTGGAACATTTTCTGAAATAATATTTGGTATTTCTATTTGTATTTCTTTTATATTTTTTTCTAAAACTTTTCTTTTGTCCCCTAGCTTACTTATTTTTCCTGGAATTTCTGAAGCTTGTTTTATTAGCTCTTTGGCTAATTTCTCATCTTTTGTTTTTTTAGCTTGGCTAATTTCTTTAGAAATCTTATTTCTTTCACTCCTTATATCATCTTCCTGATATTTGAGTTTTCTCCATTGTTCATCAAGTTTTTTTATTTTATCAACTAATGGTAGTTTTTCATTTTGAAATTTCTTTTTTATGTTTTTTTTAACAAGTTCAGGATTTTCTCTAATTAGTTTAATGTCTATCATATTATATATCATTTAGGATAATATTTAAATATTGTCATCTGTTTTTTATTTGAATAATAAGAAAATGGTGAATCAAAGAGTTAATATTCGGGATAAAAAGAGGGGAGTGAAAAAAACTTTAAAGGTTTTAATTGGAATTTTCGTAGTTATTTTAGTAGGTCTTGTAGCTTATTTTGCTTATTTGGGAATTTCATTTAATTCTGAAAATAAGGTGATTCTTGAAAATCCGGTTAGTGCTCTTATTTTAAAATATGCTCCAGTGACGAGTGAAGGAATTGTTGAAATAACTCAAGAACAACAGGATGATATAATTCAAGAAGCTATTCTAGAGTTTGATGCAGATTATATTAATTATATTCTTTTAGCATTAGGTGTTGGAGATTTACATAAATCTCCTATTTTTGAGAATCCTAAGATAGAACTTGATGTTGAAGAAGTTTGGAGTTCAGAAATTGTGAAAGGAAGTCCTCAAACCCAAAGGGGGGAAATTGGGGGGGAAGATGTTAGGTTTATTATGACAAAAGAAGAAGCTGTTAAAGCTCTTTTATCTAATGACATTGGTGTTTTTATGAAAGATTCTGTTTCTTCTGGAAGAACTCAGATTGAAATGGTGGTTGGAAAAATAGAATTGTTTAGTAAGGGATATTTAGATCTTTATACTAGTTTAACTGGTGAAGAGGCTCCGATTTAGAAATTTTTGTTATAACTTTTTAAAACAACATGGAGTTACTATTGTATCAATAATAATCAATTTTGTTACTGGTTGGTTAATTTTTTTGGACGAAAGTTTTATAAGCTAATATATTGCTTTAAATATATAGTTTGGATTAAGTATGTAAAAACATAACTTATCCGAAAATAATGTTTGAGGTGTTACTAAATAAAATGAAAGACAATTTTGATATATTTTTTAGAAGAAAGCCAGCACTAATGTTGGTTGCTTTGAGAAAATTGTCTAGAGCAAGGTACGGATCAGTATTAGCTAAAGAAGTTGATTGTACTTATTCTCATGCTGTGAAAATTTTACAGACATTAGAGCAACTTGCCTTGGTTAGTTTTGAAAAGAAAGGAAGAATAAAACTAATTAAGCTTACGAAGAAAGGAGAAGAAGTTGCAGAGAATATAGAACAAATAAGAAGACAGTTAATGTAATTTTGCTTTAGATTTTTTTGAAGAGGTTTGATGTAGGAGGGGATAGCTTATTTTTTTATTTTTTTTATTTTATTTTAACTAAATATTTATAGATATCTAAATTATTGATTTCTATATGGAGAAAGGAATTGAGGGAGTTGTTGAAAATTTACCAACATTTATTAAAAATTTTTTATGTTGTGGAGCAATAGGTTTGGTTGGAGGGTGTCTTACTAATCTAGATGATTGGAATACTTATGAAAAAATAATTTTACCTACTTCTATTTTTTTAGTTCAAGGAGCAGGATCACTTATCTATGCCAATAAAAGATTTCAAAAAGATAAAAATAATGAAAAATCTGAGTTTTATGTAAATACTATAATTAATTCTGCAGGATTGCTTAATGGTTATTGTATGGGTGCTTTTTCTTGATTATCTTGATTTTTTAATTCCTATTTTTGGACATAGATCATTTATTGGACATTTTGAACAATGAGGGCTTATTGGAGCACAAATTGTTCTTCCAAATAAAACAAAGATTGCATTAAATTCTTTCCAGTATTTTTTAGGTAATATTTTCATTAGTTCTATTTCTGTTTTTTCAGCGGTTTTTGTTTTTACCCACCCCATCCTGTTTGGGATTTTATGGCAGTGAGTGTCCACAGGTATGTAAGGTTGATTATAGGCAAAGTTAAGGACAATATTAGCTGTTTTGGGGCCGATATGCTTGATTGATAAAAGTTGTTCTCTTGTCGAGGGTACTTGAGAATTGAAATTAGTGATAAGATCTTTTGAAACAGATTTCAATGCAGTTGCTTTTTTATGATAATGTCCTGTTGAAAAAATAATCTTTTCAAGTTTTTTAGTTGGGAGGTTTAGAATTTTTTGAGGAGTATCTGCTATTTTGAATAATTCTTTTGATATCTTTTCTGTGGTTTCATCTTTTGCTCTTAATGATAGGAGACAGGCGATTAGAATTTTGAAAGGGTTTGGTTTTGATCGCATAGAATTAAGGGTAGTTCGTTCTTTATGGTTGAAATGTTTTACAAGAATGTTCATGATTTTTGGGATGTTTTTATTCATATCTGGCATATGAATTTTGCTTATTTAAATGTTATTTAGAATTTTTTTAATAAATTAGAAAATAAATGGCCTACGCCGGATTTGAACCGGCGACACCCTGATTAAGAGTCAGGTGCTCTAACCAGACTGAGCTAGTAAGCCATGGTTTATTAAGAAATATTTAATTTAAAAATGTGTTGATGAGGATTAAGAGCATGACTGATATGATCTATACTCTCTTCTCGAATATCTTTAATGTTTTATAATTGATTTAAAAGTAACTAACATTAGCGATATTCTCTCCTCGAGCATCTATAATCCTTTTATTCTGGGTTTAATAAACATTTAAGGATTATCGATACTCTCGCCATGTATGCTTACACTTGGTACATCTGAAGAATCTTGTTTCTGCTTCATCACCAGAACGAGTTTGAGAGGTCCAGAAATATGCTTCTTTGTTTTTACATTTGAGGCAATTAGCAGATATTACTGGGAAAACATCGTCTTGATTTTCTTTGATTACTCCTATCTCTGGTTTAACTTCCATTTTTTCAGAAGTTTCAAGTTTAATTTTTCCTTTAGAAGTATATCCGCACCGAGGACATCCTGCATTTTTCTTTTTATCTATTAAAACGCACCCACATTTTGGACAAAATTCCATTTTTTTATTTATCTGGTTGTTTACTATTGTTTAAAAAGGTTTCTAAGAAGCCAATTATCTTCTTAGCACATTGATTATGTCTGTTAACCATATTTTTGGGTATCCCAAATAAGGTATTTTGATAATTGCTTTACCAATTAATTGATTTTCTTGTATATAAGTCTCATCTGTTTCGAATCTATTATTATTTTTGGTTAATTGTTTTTCATTGTGATCTCCTTTTGTTTGTATTATTCCTTCTTCATTGATGTTTACAATTCTATGAATTATTGGATAAGGAGATTGTGAACCTGCATTTGCTTGAAAGATGACTATATCTCCTATTTTTGGAGTAAATCTTCCCCAGACAATTATTACATCCCCTTTTTTAAATCCATTTTTTAATGGAAATTCTTCAAATTCATATTTTGAAATCTTTTTTTTATCATACCAGTTTCCACAATTTTCCCAATATTCTTCAAAATTTAGATGTTCTTTATCTTCTTTAAGAAATATATTACCACAAATTTCATAATTAGAACTCCATTTTATACATTTTCCACAAAGGGTTAATGAACCAGATCCTTCGTTTATCATTTGGTGATCCATTGAAGATGATTCTACACCCGCTAAGGGTAGTGAAGTTCCCATAATTAATGAAATAGTTGGAAAGAAGATTAGTTTAATTATTATGTAGATTAAAATTAAAGCAACAACCCAGCTTATTGGAGAATCTGAATTCCAAATCCAATTCCATGCTTTTTTTACATCTTTTTTTTGTTTTTTAAAATTCATATTTTATAATGGTGGTTTAGGTTTTTAAATTGTTTGGGGCATGGGTTTAATATTGAGTTTATCACCATAACATTTATATACTTCATGTGTATACTTATATGTATACACCTCTTTTCCCCTAGAAGAGCAAAGACATTCATTTTGAATGAAACTGGCTCCTTTAGGGTTTATGGCGTCTTTTTTCGAAAAAAAGATGCAGGCAAAAAAATAACTTTTGATGTCAAAAGTTAAGCAAAAGCGAGTATTAAAAACAAAAAACAAAAAACAAAATGGATATATTGGGCCGTCTTTTTTCGAAAAAAAGATGGTGACAAAAAAGTACCTTTTTATGAAAAAAGGTAAACCAAAATCAAACATATATTCATTAGGATATATAATAAAAACAAAATGGATATATTTGACAACACAATTTTATGTAGAAAATGTAATATTAAAATGAACCCAATAAGTGTTGAAAAAAATGGTTTTTGTTTAAGGGCAGTTCAATGTCCAAAGTGTAATTCTAAAATTATTCATCCTAAGGACGAACAAGAGTTTAGTCATTTTAATGATTTAAAGAAAAAACAATTTAATGTTAAAATGAGATTTGTGGGAAATAGTTATGCGGTTTCAATCCCAAGAGAGATTGTTAATTTTATGCAAGAACAAGAAAAAATGGTGGATAATATGGTGAAATTATGTTTTGAAGATTTAGGTAGATTGAGCTTGGATTTTGGGATGCATGGAGATTTACATAAAAATGTAAATGATGAATCTGAAGATAAATTTAAAAAGCAGAGGTTTCATTGAAAAAGATGTCACAAGAAAAAATTCAAGGAATAAAATTAAGAGTTGCAGAAGCATTGCAAGATGATGCTTACAAAGGTATTGCCAGAATTGATTATGATGTTATGAAAGAATTAGGAGTTCGAAGAGGAGATGTTGTTTCTATCAAAGGAGAAAGGGAAACTATTGCGATTGTAGATAAAGCATATCCTGCAGATGTGGGTGAAGGAATTATTAGAATTGATGGAATTATTAGAAAAAATGCTCGAAGAGGAGTTAGCGAAAATGTGGTTGTTAAGCAAGCAGATATAAAGGAAGCTAAGAAGATTGTAATTGCTCCTGCTCAAAAAGGAATAATGGTTCAAGGAGATCCAGAGCAATTAAAGGCAGGATTATTAGGAAGGCCAGTCTTTAAGGGAGATATTGTAGTTATTGGTGGAGTTCAAAGAAGAAAAGATATTATGAGTGATGATAATGGTATGGAGGATATTTTTGGAAACTTGAATGAAATGTTAGGGGGTATGGGATTTAATGGAATGGGCGGAGGAATTCAACCAATTAGATTTATAATTATTAATACAAATCCGAATACTGCATGCATTATTACTGAGAAGACCCAATTAGTTTTAAATAATAAGGCTGTTGATGTTGCTGAAGAGAGTGGAATTCCTCAGATAACTTATGAAGATATTGGTGGATTAACAGATGAAGTTAAAAAAATTCAAGAGATGGTTGAAGTTCCATTAAAACATCCTGAGATTTTTGAGAGATTAGGTATTGAACCTCCTAAAGGAGTTTTATTACATGGTCCTCCGGGAACAGGTAAGACTTTGTTAGCGAAAGCGGTTGCAACTGAGAGTGAAGCTAATTTTATGTTATTGAATGGACCTGAAATAATGTCTAAGTTTTATGGTGAATCTGAAAAGAAAATAAGAGATATTTTTGATGAGGCTGAAAAGAATTCACCTTCAATTATTTTTATTGATGAAATTGATGCTATTGCTCCTAAGAGGGAAGATGTTCAAGGAGAAGTAGAAAGAAGAGTTGTTTCGCAATTATTAACAATGATGGATGGTTTGAATGCAAGAGGGAAAGTTATTGTTATTGGTGCAACAAACAGACCTAATGCCTTAGATGAAGCATTAAGAAGGCCTGGAAGATTTGATAGAGAATTAGAAATAAGAGCACCTGATAAAAAAGGAAGATTACAGATTTTGAAAATTCATACTAGGACTATGCCTTTGACTAAGGATGTTGATTTAGACTATCTTGCATCTAAGACTCATGGATTTGTTGGAGCAGATATTAATGCATTAGCAAAAGAAGCTGCTATGGTTGTATTAAGAAGATTGTTACCTAAATTAGAATTAAAAGAAGATGAGCCAATCCCTGAAGATGTTTTGAAGGAATTAAGAATTAGTAAAAAAGATTTTGAGGATGCACTTAAGATGGTTAGACCTTCTGCAATGAGAGAAGTTTTAGTTGAAACACCTAATGTTAATTGGGAAGATGTTGGTGGTTTAGATAAGGTTAAACAAGAATTAAAAGAAGCAGTTGAATGGCCTTTGAAATTTCCAGATTCATTTAAGAGATTAGGTATTCGACCCCCTCAGGGAATATTATTATATGGTCCTCCGGGAACAGGTAAGACTTTGTTAGCAAAAGCTGTTGCAAAAGAATCAGAAGCTAATTTTATTCAAGTTAAAGGACCTTCATTACTTTCAATGTGGGTTGGTAAATCTGAAGAAGGAGTTAGAAAGATTTTTGAAAGAGCGAGACAGGTTTCGCCTTGTATTATTTTCTTTGATGAAATAGATTCATTAGCAGGCAAGAGGGGATTAGAACATGGGCAAAAAGTTACTGAAAGAGTTTTGAATCAATTATTAGCTGAAATGGATGGTATTGAAGATTTATCTAATGTAGTTGTTATTGCTGCTACAAATAGGCCTGATATGTTAGATAGTGCATTGTTAAGACCTGGAAGATTTGATAGAATTCAATTAGTTACTTCTCCAAATAAAGAAGGAAGAGAAGCAATATTTAAGATTCATACTAAGAAGATGCCCTTAGGTAAGGATGTCAATATCAATAGGTTAATTGAGCAAACAGAAGGTTATGTTGGAGCAGATATTGAAAGTTTAGTTAGAGAGGCTGCAATGCTTGCATTAAGAGAAAATATTGAAGCTGCAGAGGTTAAAATGAAATATTTTGAAGATGCTCTGAGAAAAGTTAGTGCTAGTGTTACTAAAGGTGATGTTGATAAGTATAGAAGAATTGAAACTGAATATTTAAAGAGTGCTAAGGCTGCCTTAGATCAACCTAGTGCAGGGTATTTAGGTTAAAATTTAAAAATAAATAATAAAATAAATATAAAGGAAAAACAATATGGGATTTTTTAATGAGGATGATTCGTTTGAGGAAATTTTTAATGAAGTTTTTAAAAGACAGCAGGGCATTTCAAATAGACAAAATCAGGTTATTAAAGGTGAACAAGAAGAAAGAATAATTGATTTTGTTGAAACTAGTGATAAGATTTTTTTGGTTTTTGAGTTGTTGGGTTATAGGAAACAAGATGTATTGGTTGCTGTTAAGGGTAAGAAAATAATTATTGATGCTAGTAAAAAACAAGGAGAAAATATACAAAGTTATTTATCTCAAAAATTAGGACAGGGTAGGCATATTGAAAAAACAATCCCTGATTTTGTTAAAACTAAAAAATTTGATTTTACATTAAAAAATGGAGTTTTGGAGGTTGTGTTTAAAAAATAACTATGGTAGATAATGAACTAATAATTTTGGAAGTTGCAGAATCCTTGCAAGAAGATATCGATAAGGGAATTGCTAGAATTTCTTCAGAGATTATGGAGAAATTAGATATTGTTTCAGGTGATTTAGTTGAAATTAAGGGGGGTTCTAAAGCTATTGTTAAAGTTATGCGTCTTTTGAATAATGATGTTAGTTCTGAAATAATTCGTATTGATGGAACCATTAGAGGTAATATTAATTCTTCTATTGGAGAAAAAATTGAAATTAAAAAAGCTGAAAAAATTTCAGAAGCAAAATCGGTTACATTGTCTCCGACCCAGGAGGGAATTCAGTTTAGTAATGACCCTAAAGAATATTTTCATACTAAATTATTAAATAAACCATTTAGTGCAGGACAAAAAATAGTTATTGATGTTTTTGGAACTAGGCTTAATTATGTTATTTCAAAAACAATTCCTAAAGGGAATATAATTGTTACTCCTGCTACCAAAGTTATTGTAAGTGATGATGTTATTAGTGGAGAAATGGGGATGACTGGTATTTCTTATGAAGATATTGGAGGATTAAAAGATGAAATTGAATTAGTTAGAGAAATGGTTGAGTTGCCTATGAAAAATCCTGAAGTTTTTCAGAAATTAGGGGTTGGAGCTCCTAAGGGTGTTTTAATGACAGGTCCTCCGGGAACAGGTAAGACTTTATTGGCAAAAGCTGTTGCAACTGAAACAGATGCTAATTTTTATTCAATTGCAGGTCCAGAAATTATGTCTAAGTATTATGGAGAAAGTGAGAAACATATTAGAGAAATTTTTGAAAAAGCTTCTAAAAATGCCCCAGCAATAGTTTTTATTGATGAAATTGATTCTATTGCACCTAAAAGGGGAGAAGGAATAGATCAAACAGAAAAAAGAATTGTTGCTCAATTATTAACAATTATGGATGGATTAAAATCAAGAGGTCAAGTTGTTGTTATGGCTGCAACAAATAGGCCTGACGATATTGATGAGGCATTAAGAAGACCTGGAAGATTTGATCGGGAATTAAAAATTAATCCTCCTGATGAAATTGGAAGAAAAGAAATATTGCAAATACATACAAGAGGTATGCCCTTAGGTCCTGATGTTAATTTTGATGAAATTGCAAATAAAACTATGGGTTATACTGGTGCAGATTTAGAGATTTTAAGTAAGGAAGCAGGTTTGAAAGCAATTAAACCGCATTTTGCTAAATTAAAAAATCTTCAAGAAAGAGTTCCTGTTGATATTTTGGATCAAATTAAAGTTAGTAAGCAAAATTTTGTTGATGCCTTGAAAATGGTTGAACCTTCTGCAATGAGAGAGGTTTTGATTAATAAGCCAAGTACTACTTGGAAAGATATTGGAGGATTAGAAAAAGCTAAGGATAAATTAAGAGAATTAATAGAGCTTCCTTTAATGAGGCCTGATTTATTTGAGAAAGCTGGAATTAAACCTTCTAAGGGAATTTTATTGCATGGGCCTCCGGGAACAGGTAAAACATTGTTAGCCAAGGCTGTTGCAAATGAATCTAATGCTAATTTTATTTCTGTTAAAGGACCTGAATTAGTAAGTAAGTGGGTTGGAGAAAGTGAAAAGCATGTTAGAGAAATTTTTAAGAAGGCAAGACAAGTTGCTCCTGCAATTATCTTTTTTGATGAATTTGATTCTATTTCAAAATTAAGAGGTAGCTCTATGAATGATTCTACTGAAAAGATTGTTAATCAATTGTTAACAGAATTAGATGGTGTTGAAGAGCTAGAAAAAGTTATGATAATTGCAGCAACAAATAGGAAAGATTTGATTGATCCTGCTATTTTAAGGCCTGGAAGAATTGATGCTCATGTTGAATTGCCTATTCCTGATGAGGCTATGAGAATTAAGATTTTTGAAGTTCATACAAGAAAAATGCCTTTGGATAAATCTGTGAATCTTAAAGATTATTCTGTTAAGGGTGATGGGTGGACTGGTGCAGATATAGAGGCTCTTTGTAGGAATGCTGGGTTGAATGCCATTAAGAGGGTTTATTTAGGAAAGGATAAGAAAGAGAGAGATAAAGGCAAAAGTGAAAAATCAGAAATTGAAATGAAGATTAGTAAAGAAGATTTTGATTTAGCTTTTAAGGAATTGGGTAAGGAAATTAATAATCTTTCAGATTCAGGAGTACAAGATATGGAAAAATTAATGAAAAATGTTAAGGGTGATGGAAACGAGAAGAGTGAAAATGATAATCAAAAAAAGAGTAAGAAGAAATAGTTTTTTTATCTTGAGAGATAAATATTTAAATACGTTTTCTATTGATTATTTATGAAAAAGAGTGTTAGAATTGGGGTTTGTTTTGTATTATTTTTAGTAATTTCTAGTTTTGCATTTATTGATAGTGGGTTATGGAATAAAATTACTGGAAATGCGGTTTCAAATGGAGATTCTACTATCATGGATTTTGAGCAAAGTAGTATGGCTGGAGAAGATGGTTATGGAGGTCCAAGTGCAGAAGATTCTGCTTGTTTGAAAAGATGTGTTGTTGATGAAGGAAAAGATGAAAGTGTTTGTATGACTGAATGTGGTGTTGCCCCTCAACCAGAACCTACCAATGAAGGGGAAGGATGTATGCAACAATGTATCATTAGAGGTTGTGATGATGAAAAAGATTTTAATTGTCAAAGAGCAAATGTTGAAACATGTGAAAATGAATGTGGCATGAAAGGAGATGCTCCTGATGAATCAGATATGAGTGAAGAACAAAAATGTATTTCAAATTGTGTTGCAGCAGAAGATTCAACAATTATTTGTGGAAGTGGAACTTTTGAGGGAGAGGGAGAAACTGGGAATGAGATTTGTCAAAGATGTGCTAATGAATGTGTTCATTTATATTCAGGTCCTTGTTTAACAGATGAATTATGGAGAGAAAAAGAAGATGCTTGTATGGCTCAGGGAGAACACATGGAGGCAGCTCTTGTAACTGGAGATTCTGGAGAAGGTTATGAATGT
>Ga0222658_1001086_pt1 | contig 12608 bp, 9 predicted proteins | sample AntAcemetagen476_FD_179830 | JGI IMG/M metagenome (GOLD analysis project Ga0222658, IMG submission 179830) | Saline water microbial communities from Ace Lake, Antarctica - #476 | ecosystem: Environmental > Aquatic > Non-marine Saline and Alkaline > Saline | place: Antarctica: Ace Lake | collected... | reverse complement strand
CTACCCCATCTCTATCCTCACCATCAGCCTTATCTTCTAATACTTTTTCAAATCCAAAATTCGTTATGATGGCAATAAACTCATCAATAGACAGTCCATATCGTGTGTCTCCCATTTCTTCTAATACCCCTTTTCCATATTATCTCCTTACTTATTTTTTTGTATCATTTCATTTGATATTATGCGTGCTCTGGCTATCAAAAATGAATCATCCATATAATCTATGTCTGGTTGTGAGATCTCATGGATGACTGTTTTCATATGTCTTTCTTTCACCCATGTTATGTATAGACAGTTTTGTGAAAATAGCCCATGTCCAATTGTAATATGAAAGTTACCTTCTATTTCACTGGTAAACTTCTCTATAGTTCTAGCTAGTTTGTCCATCTGTGATTCATTTAACATTCTCTTAGTCTCTTTCACATTAATCTCCTTTTTTTTAATTACGTAAATATTCTACGTCCTTCTTGTATTTCAATTTACCTGCCTCATCTTCTGTGAGACCAACGAATTCAGACTCAGTGAAAGAAATTTCATCTGGGTAAAATGAGAACAGCGTTTTCACCGTACCATCCTCGAACGTAGCTACTACTCTTGGCATATCGTCAAACAGTGCTTTCGGCATCTCTGTTATCACACAGCTTATGATTTTATTCATATTATCTCCTTATTTGTTATAAATAAAATAGACCCACCACTCCTAACACTCATAACCAAAGGAGGTGGAGTACACCTTAAGGTGGGCCTATACAGTACGGTCAATCGCACACAAGGTGCTAGATGACGATTTAACCGACTGCCCTGCCAGTTTTTCCATGAAACAAGCCAGGCGTTTTACATTGTGTTTGGGGACTAATAAGGAACAGCCAGAATTGCTGTCACTTTGAAGTGTTAGGGAGCCCACTCCAAATATTAATATCCCCACTTACTATATATATGACTGATTTTATGGGTTTTCGCACAAAAATACCCCCCGAACGCAGGTATCCGGGGGGCCTCTTCAGGAGGAATTGCCAAAGAGTTAATATTATTATATCTTCATATCATATATATCCCTTCCGTCTCTTATCTTATATTTATTACCGAGCAACCTCTTTTCTGTAGATACCCTTTCTAGACCGTGTTGCTTTGCAATATCATCAATGCGTTTTTCTCTTTTTATTTTGTTAATTATTGATGAGGCAAGAACACCTAATAAGACTCCTGCTAAAGTTCCACCACTAATTTCAGCCCCCTCCCTAATCCCACCTGCAATTGCTCCACCAGTTCCTAATATTCCCCCAGTAACTACTGATTTAAAATGTGTAGTTTTTTCCTTTTCAGCAAGTTCTTCACCTAAGAGATGCCGTGATTCAAATGATGCAACCTTCAACATAATCGGACACTTCATAATTTACTCCTTATTTAATTAATATTTACCTTTATCCCCCGTACCAAAACCCTGCCCTTTTACTATTGCAATAACGGGGGAGTAAGAGTGTATGGCTTCTTCTGCACCTTCTCCAATATTTCTTTGCATCAATCTCTTTAAATGCCTGAATGCCAATTGCGATATCCATCCATCTGTCATCTGGGGAAGCTGATTAACTCCCTTAAATAGAACTTCGTACTCTGCAGGAGTCTCAACCTGAGCATTTTCGTGCTTTATCTTTGATATCAGGAAGACATCACCAGGGAGCATATCAGTACCGCCAGACGACAGTATCTTACCATACCTAGTTATTCCCTCAACCACTACTTCAAGAGACCTACGCTTCGCATTTGGCACATTCTTCTGTAATTCTTCCACTAAGTACTCTTGTGCTACGTCTAATCCTTTGTATTTCGCTATCTCTTCCGGCTGAATTGGACCATTTGACAGCGGATCACCGGGAGTTACAGTATCCCCGACGTTTACCATCACCTTATTCTCTGGTTGGACGTAATATTTGCTATTTCCTATGTAAACATTGTGTCCATTTAGGTCATCTTTGACTATATTGGTAACAGACCCTTCCTCTTTTGATAAAATTGCTTGCTTCGGGAGCTTCTTATGCATTTCAAGTAGCTGTTTTATCCTGGGATAGCCACTTTCTGTATCACTGGCACTACCACCAGTGTGAAAAGACTTGAGTGAGCCGGTAAATAGAGGGTCAACAATAGCATGTGAAGAGATCACACCAACATTATCGCCTATTTCAAGCAGTTGGTTCTTTCTATTGTTGCCATATCCCATTGCCGGAAGTGCTCCGTCTATCCCGGAAGACCCCATTACGGTATATACCGGTAATTTAGTTAATTTATTCTTCCCTGCTATCCTCAATATATCGGGAGTTACGAGTTCTCCCTTCTTGATCACTACGTTACCGTTAGCGTAAACATCACTACCAATATATCTGTCTAATATATCAGAAGCTTTATCGATACTAAGCCAGATTACATTGGTATTATCGTTAACTATGTCTCCGATTACAAGATGATTTGTTGTTGTCAATAACTCACCTGCAAGAGCACCGGGCATTGCTGTCTCTTGGCTCTTAGAAATGATGGCTTTTCTTGCACCAAACGCTGCCGACCAATATTCCCAAGGATCTAGCCCCTCTGAATAGCCATGTTCTATCGGGGTATTTATTGGATTTATTCTAGATGCAAGCGGAGTAGCTACTACGTCCCTGAACTGAGTTGGGTTTCCTCTTGCTTTTGCCAATAGCATGTTACCGGTAGATGTCGGGAATTCTTTATAGGTTTTCTTTAGATCATTGATAATGATATTTCCATATCTATCATATATTTCTCTTAGTTGATCCTTGTCTTCGACATCCATTGTCTCTGCTTTTATCTGATCAAGCACCCTTTTCCTTATAGCTTTATATGGTTTAATATCTGATATTCCTATCGAGTGACCACTCCTAAATATATAGTCATCTCCCATAGCTCTTAGTTTTTCCATTATTTTAGAAGCTTCATACTTAGGGTCTTTATCAATGTTCTTTAATATCTTAAAAAGATCACTTTTATTTATTTCTCCCCTGACCCTATATTCACCAGGTAACACATTATTTATTATATCAATTCCTTCTTTGCTTTGAGACAGCAAATATATGCCCGTAGCTGCTGCGTGATTTGGTCCAGTCAATAGTTCACCTGTTGGCTCCCATACAAGATTCCTTGAAGGTAATAATTTGTATGAATCCTCTTTGCCCTTATCCGTTACAGGCACGTGAATTGAGGCTGTGTCACCATCGAAATCACAACTGGGGTTCAACCCTGCCAGTAAATTAGGCACCCCTATATCCATACCATCAGTAAAGATAGGAAACATAGCATTAACAGATGTATTGCGAATACTCGGTGCACGATTGAAAAGAACGGGTCTATCTTTTGAAACATTTTTTAGAGCGATAAATGCTTCTTTATCATCATCCTTTATTAATTTATCTACCTGATCTTTATCATACCCCATACTGAACAATTCTTTCTTAACCCATGGCTCATAAACTTTATATCCTATCTTCTTCGGCAATTTAACCTCATCAATATTAATTGTGGGATCCGGGGTAAGCGTTGATCTTCCAGTAAGGTCTTGTCTCTTTCTTATAACATTTCTCTGGAAGAACCCACTCTTAGGGGTACCTTTCCCGGCTAATGTTGTAAAGGCGTTATGCACTACTTTACGATTCTCTGTCGGAGCGTCAAAGCCTGACATCTGCTCAACTGATTTATATAATTTATGCCTTATATTTTCAATCTCTTCCTGTGGAAGTCCGACCTTCTTAGATTCAGATAGAACACCGTTTGCTATACCTATATCCCTTAGTAACAGATTTATATCTGGTAGTCTTATGGTCCCATTGCTTAGTTCTGCTGGTGATCTATACATTGCTGGTATTACAGGCACAGTTGTTTGGGTATAAGCATCCAGAGGAGACTTGCCGTCCTTATCTAATGAGCGGAGTATTTTAAGCTCTTTAACAAGGGCATTTATAACCCTGGGATTAGATGCAAGTTTTAGCTCCCTACTGACCTCAGATATCCGATTCTGAACGTCAATACCCGCGAGTTCTTCAATAAGCTTCTGCACTTTTTTTTCTCCTCAATAAATTCTATATTAAGTTGATTATTATTGCTATATCCCCTAAGAGTCTTATTGTTGTCTGTAAGACTAACTAATTTAAGACCCTTCCTTACAAGCATTCTCTTATAACTATGGAACTTAATAATGTCACCATAAAAAAATATAAAGCATACAGTGTGCTTATACTTTATGTGTTTTCTCATGTCAATGAAAACATGTAAATCTATTATTATATTTACATATTTATTACTCAGATCATCATCGCTATATCTAATGATCTTGAAACTCCCTGAGTTTGTATAATGACTAAGTATATACTCTTTCTCATTCTCTGTTGAATACGATGTGTAATAGATCATCTAACCATTTCCTCAAATTGTTTATCAGTAAGGTGCAACAGCGACTTAATAGTTTCCTTGTATGCAGGGGACACGATCCTGTCATTAAGCTCGATATGATTAAATTTATTACCTCTCAGTCCACCTGAGTTATCACCAAACAGTCCCTTTTTATCAGGAGTCAAGTCAATACCTTTGCCCCTGAATGTTTTTGTAGGATCAATGATTTCACCGTTGCTCATTTCCCTTATTTCTCTATCGGTAAGAGGAGACAGCTTTAAAGTTGAGCCATTATCTATCATATTAACGCCCATGCTCTGCAGAAGGTTCTTAAACTTTCCATACTCGTAACTGTTTCCTGGTGCAGATGGTATCTCGCCGTGTTGAACATCACGCCAATAATCTGTGTTTCTGTTGTTTTTGACTGACATCATCTCACGCATAAGGTTACGGGGATTATATGCCAATAGTGCATTCATGGTAAGTTTATCTACCGACTGACCTCCTATACCTTTCCCTGACATGGGCTGATCATTATATGTATATGGTTCAGTAAGCCCTCTTGCTGATATCTTTTTCCTCACAGGATGTCGTAGCTTTGTAAAATACATACTCCCTGTGGCGATATTTGGTATTGTTACTCCACTTTCAGGATCGTAGATGCTTTCCTTTTCCTTTATCCCATGTTCAATAAGCTGGTTTTCTATAATATCTCTATAATCAACATCTGCGAAGTTATTAACATAATAAGGATTACCTGTTTTCTTAGCAATCTTTCCAGCAGCAGTTTCCAATACTTGCCCAATATTAATCCGTGGAACAACACCGTGAGGATCCAATAATACTTCGACCTTTTCTCCACTTTCTGTAATGGGTGCCATATCGTTAGGGATGATCTTTGCCACAATTCCTTTATTACCATGTCTTGCTACTATCTTATCACCGGGCTTAAACTGCTCTATGGTTTTAATATATATATCAGTACCGTCTTTGTGTGACCTTTTATCTACTACTTGACCAGGCTCTTCGTGTTCCCACATTACAGATTTATCTTTATATGGTTCTACGGCGGATTTCTTTATCTTGGCTATTATTGTATCTGCACCAGTCAGCACATTCTTCGCGATATTAGCAGATAATATCTCGCCAGGCTTCACATTCTCACCTATTCTTATAGTACCATCATCTTCATATCTTCCGAGCTCATTCCTTTTAATGCCATAGGGGTTATATGAGACATATTTATTAAGGTCATTAACCATCGTCTCACCCTTTGGAATAGTGATCTTATACATTGAGTTTGAAGATAATTTCTTAGCAGCATCCTCTGTAATAACGATTCCATCCTCAAAGTTCCAACCCTTCCATGGAATATAGGCAGTATTTAAGTTAACTCCGTATGAATATTTACCATCAACTGTGAAGTTGCTATCTGCTAATATCTGTCCTGCGGTTATTTTATCGCCTTCCTTAACACGGAGCCGTGACTCTAATACTGCATTATCATTAAGAGGTAGATTATTAAATAGCTCATATTTTCTAATTCCTTCTCCATCCTTAACCGCTATGTATTCATCAGTTATATTAACAACAATTCCGTCTGCATCAGAACTTACTGAATATTTAGAGCCTATCTCGTCTAATAAAGATCTTCCACCAGTAATTGGCTCGACTAACGGTTTCTCTGGATTTGTAAGTGATACAGCTTGATCGGTCATTTTGGCAGATGTCATTCCGCGATTTCCCTGGTTACTATTCATGAACGGTACTAAGTTTGATGATATATCAAACATATCTGTAGCATCGGGTATCATATATTTTACTAGAAAACTATCAACTACATCCATTTTATCTTGATATATTACATGAGTCTTGCCTTTTTTAGCTATCCACTTACCATTTGAATACCTGAATTCATTAGCGAATGCAAGAGGTTCATGGTATAATTCTTTGGGAGATAGATACAATTCTTCACCCGTTTTAACATCAACAACTTTTGACTTTATTTGATCTCCATCTCTTACCGTATTCACGGCCATTGATAATGTTATTCCTCCAAGTTGGCTCTCCGGAGTGTGATTTGGATCAAGAAACCCCATATTGGTATTTTGTAATGTCTTTGCGTCTTCTGGTACTGACACCTCGCTACTTATTCCACCGGGACCTATAAGCGTTGTCAAGTAAGGAGAGTTCTCTATCGCTGAAAGATTACTTTGTGGTGAATATCTTGATATATTAGATATCGTAAAGGGGGCCTCAAATATCTTTCTTGTTTTGTTATTATCTATAACCTTTCTCACGTCGTCTGATTTATTTAATTTTCTCCTAACATTACTGGCAAATTGCCACGACTTTATATCTTTAGCTATCCCCTCACTAACGATATCATCAACACCAATTACCCTCTTAAACGGCATGGAGTTTCTATTAACACCATCAGTGTTATTCCTAATAATATCTTTAGCTGCCAATACTGTGTCAAGTAGATATCTACCATCAACAGTGCTATGATCATTCTTGATCGTACTAAGATTAACCTCTGGGTCTGTTTCCATCTTGGCAAAATGTTCTATTATCCCAATCTCAGCAGTTTCAAGGTTCTCCGGAGGTCTCTTATATATAGCTTTATATATTTTAGTTATGTCAGAATCAGTGTATTTCTTGTTCTTGTCATACAGTTCGCTACCAAATACAGTAGCTATATCAGATTCACTCTCGCCCAGTATTTTTAATATAGGAAATAACGGGACCTTACCTTGTCTTATTTTGAGGGTTACTTTCTTGCTTGCCGGGTCTACCAATGTCCTGAATGGAGATGCATGAGTAACATTATTAAATACTTCAACGTCCCCAGACTCATTCCTCCGCGGATAAGCACCTGCCTTCAACCGAAACTGTATTGGCATATTATACTGAGTTCCATTAACAACATAGCTATTTAATTTAGTCATAACAGGAGCAATACCAACAGTGGTTTTTGTCTTTGATAATACATCACCAGTCTCTTTATCCGTAACCTCAATGTTAGCTACTACTGGAATACCGATAGTCTCTCTATTCTTGATCGCAGAGTTTATGTCTTTCCAACTAACAGGGTTCCGATTCACCGGCTTAAAATCTACGTCTATAACCTTGACCCTCTTGGTTGAGGTCTCTATGTCATATGAGTCCATAAGACTTTTTCTTATCTTGTCTTTATACTGGTCCTCATTGTAGATCATGTTCTCCTGGGGTGTTTTCATTTAGGCTCCTTTATCACGTTGTTAACCAACCCCTCATTCTACCGGAATATGGCGATAACCTTATATCCACATTTGTTTTTGACAACTCTGGTTTATCGGTACAGATGAAGTTATAATACCCATTACCAGGAGATACAAATATAATTTTACCATCATACTTAGTCACATAAGTCGCCACTATGATATGGTTCATATCATATACGATAACATGATGTATTCCCGGTCCTATAATTATTACATATTCCATTTAACCCTCACAACATATACCTTCAATGTTGAAATTACATCCGTAGTTTCGACTTTGTGGTCAATAGAAATAACAGGAATGTATTTTCCGTTGTACTCGTTATTATACTCGTTACCTCTTATTATCTCACCGCTGTTAAGGTAATCATACACATATACATCAGAATATTGTGGATGTGATCCAGCAACTGATCCGTGTGCACCCCTAGTTAGTCCCGTAAAGGGAATTGTTCCAGCGGTATATTCACTCCAATCCACTATGAACATCTCGTCGTCTATTGTTATTATACCATATCTCGTATCTCCGCTAAGATCATTAGTATATGGCATTGTTATCGGTAAAACAAATCCGCTGTCTTCTGTAATTGACATCGTTTCATCATCATCGTCTATAGAGTTGTCAATGGTTCCCAACAACACCTTTCTTATCAAAAGATTCTTTATGCAATATACAGTATCTCCTATATTATGCCTTCTTGGATTAGTCCCCCTGGTTACACCGGTTAGTGTAGTACCGGTTTTTGCCGAATATGTCATAACCTCACCATTAATTAGCACAGTTCCAGAAGACGGAAATGATGTTGTATCTCCGATAGTAATAATAACGGTGCTTGGTATCATATCAACGGTTAATGTCGTATTATCTTGAACTATGTCAATGTCATACATTATGCTTTCATCGTCATTCCTCACCCACAAGTATCTTTCGTATGATTCCTTATTTTGAAGATATATATTCTCGATGTATTTACTTAATATGCTTATACTCTCAATATAGACATCAGAAACAGCACTGTTGATAAAGAAGAATATGTTGCTCGTGTCATTTGTCACATCTTCTGCATCTTCATACGGCACACAATTGTTAAACCGGAAGTTTATCTTTGTTCCCTTTTCTAATACTTCGACCATTCCGTGGTGTGTTGTGCTCTCTCTCAAAACAAGGAACGGCTCACCAGAGACTAATAATATATCTCCTGGACTCACATATACTTCTTCATATTCACTATATTCAGACAACACTTCTTCTCCAACAATTCCCGGTATATACATCTTTTCGCTATAAGTTAAAGGTAAGAAGTTTATCGTCGATTTGGCTTCCTTACCGGGTCTTCCGTAATAGCTCGCAATATTGTAGTTATTTCTTCCAGCACGTGATTTATCCCCATACTCCAGTTCATGATCTACCATATATTCCATATCGTGAATACCTTCGAGATCATTATAGGCTCTTGCATACGAAGCAATCTTTTTAATCATATCATATTTTTCATAGAGAGACCAAGCAGTGATAGTACCTGCAATAAGAGTCTCTGATATAACAGTCAACTGATCTGATGCATAATCTATATCTTTTATTACGCCATAATGCTCTACTGATCCAACGGTCATTTTCATATAATCACCTATGGATACATTATCTATAGTGTCGGCTAGTTCAGACCCTACTAAGTCATCGAGGGTGAAGTATCCGGCATAATCAATTACCGCCGCAGCCGTTAATGAAGTCCCACTAACATAAGCAGTATCTTGACCGCTATTTATGAAGCTTCTATAATGGTGGTCTGTTATTTCATATTCATTAGTATCAGCAAATAATAGAGGTATCTCTAATCGTAGCTTTACTCTAAATATATATAGCTCGCTTGGCGTTAGATATTCGGATTCTTCTCCATCCGAAAAATCTTCTGCATCATAATATCCATTATATGGGTATCTACTAGGATACTCATCATTATAATCTATCGGGCTTGTTGAAATGCGAGGAGACCCCCATGTATGGTTCTCATTGGTGTCATATGTACAAAGAGACTCAAGTTGAATACTGAAAATATTCATATATACACGTATCCGGAATACCTCCACACTCTCATCATCACATGCCTTATACTCAATAAAGTTTGGCCCATATTTACTATCTGCTGATACACAAGCAATTCCCGTAAAATGATCAATCACAACGTTATTATCTTTCGAGCGTATTTCTATCCCAGTAGTTCTGGTTACTAATTTATAATTATCATCGTTTCGCCCTTTAGGCAAATTTGTAAACTCGTTTGATGGTATATCAACTACTTTTGTATTGCCTGGCCAGGTAGCTTCGTATTCTATAATAGGTGCAGAGTCATCCCTTACAGACCATAATACTCCCGATATTACACCAGAGCTATCAATCAGTCCCTTATCCTCAGTTCTACGCATAAGATTATATAGCTCATCAGCATCAGAAGTATAAATGGTACACGCTCCAAAAGCTATTTCATCTCTATTTAATTCAAACAACCGCATTCCAATAAACATGTAATATGTAAATGAAGCTCCAATATTATCTTCATTTGTAACATTAGCAATAAAATCATACCGATCCTCAACTTCATTATAAATAAATGAGGTTACTTTCCCAAGATAACCATTATAGGGGGTTTGCCTAATAACCAGATCACATCTTGCTTCTTTAAGAACATCACTACATTTTACAGCGATCTGGTTCATAACCCTACAGAAATTAGTTCCTGTTGGATCCGGGGATACAGGGCTATAATACTTTCCCCTTTTATCTATTATTCTTCTTATCATGCAGATGACCCTGTGTTATTATCTACCTGTTCTGCGATGGCAGCCTGTCTGACATTAGCGGCAGCTATTAAGTCTCTCAATGCAGCAACTTCTTCTTTCAAATCATCAACGTCTGTCATATATCTTTGCAACTGACCCATCCCGGTCATGAAATCATCTCTAAGTTGCCTTAATAGCTCTATCGTCTCCTGGGTGATTATACCATTTTGGTATGGGTCTATACCTGAAGAAATATCATCAAGATCAATTGCTAATTGGATATCAGCATTACTTAATTCATCAAACACATAAGTAACTACTTCTGACCAATCTGACACCATATTATATTCTGTTATTGCCCTTAATTTGAACTCTATTTTTTCACCAAATCTTATAGGTATTTGCAAAGTTCTATACCCAATATCTGGCTGAATATCATATGTATATACATAATCACCGTATTCGTTTATGGCAGTAGGTAACAATATTTTACTGAATAACTGAGAAGGTATGCCAGATATCTTATCTACCGAAGAGCCGTCTGATGGTAAATATGTTACTTCTGCTTCGTACTTTACAATCTGCTCAGTGTCTATTAGTATAGGTTGATTAACAACAAATGCAGCAACATATTTCTTAGCAGCCTTAAATGATTTTGAATATATTGACAATCCAGCAGTGTTATCTTGTAAATTTGCACGTACTTCCATTAGCTTAACTCTTGTATCTGCTATGTTCTGGTTTATTATTATTGTTGTATCTGCGTCTGCAGAAGGCAACTGTAACCTTAGATCCGACATGCTTGCACTAAGATTATCGAGCCTTGACTTCAAACCCTTCACCTCGTTTATCTTCTTCTGTGCATCTTCCGATGTGTTGCCGCCCGTAGTCTGACTATTCAACCATATTAGAGAGACATTTAATCCAGTAACAGTAGGTGTGTTAGGCACATCAGGAACCCTCATCGTTTTAAAAAAGCGATCACCATTACCGTCATCATAATTTATTATACCGTTAATAATCTTTTGTATTATTGCACTATTTCCGGTTTCCATACCGGCTTTATTAGTCTGACGCATATCTATTATAGCAGAGTTGGTGATCGTTGCACCATTGCGATGTATATTTCTAATAGTATCGTTACTTGATCTTGTTATGGTAAGTGTATGCCCCGATAATCCGCCAGAATATCCTGCTTGCTCTTTACCAATTAATAGCTCCCATTCGGTAGGGACATTGGTACCAAGAGTACTTTCAGAGATATCCATTTCAGTATCATCAGAGTCAACATATGGACGGGATGATGGCTCGTTGAGAAGATATGTCTTATTAGTAAACCTGAGAAGGCTACCCGTAAGAAGTATTTTAGCAAGAAGGATCTTAGTCTCATCAATAGAAGTAGCTATTGTTATTGTTGCAGATTCTTCACTTAACAGAAATATCCTACTCGAACTACCAACCATACCTGGCTTATATAGCTCATACCCAGATGCTACCGACACCTGATTAGGCTCTATCATAACATACGCAGTTCCAGTATGGCTCGTACCTAATTTATCCGCTATTGTTACCGTAGTGTCCTCTTCAACCACGATATAATTGTGGTCAGATGGCAATACTCCCTCTATTACGGCGTAACCGCTTTTTATCCTTATCTGAGATGAACTAACACGCTCAACCTTCAAAGATGTCTGCTCGCTGAGGCCGTCACCAATCAAGTCCATTACAACACCGTATGAGTTATACATCGGCATTACTCTCTGGGATAGATTTTTGAAGGCTTCCTGCTGTGCAAGCTCAAAAGCATTTATCCTCTTTATCTGCAGTCCGTCTTTATGCTCGAATTTATTCATTGTTTGCTCCTATGGTTAAAGTTTAGGATTCCCGTCTTTATATCCTGTTGTTATTAAATTATACCTATCAGGGTCTGTCTGATTCATTCCTTTTAGGTAATTAGGGTAATCAGGGCTGTCAGGTTCCCATACATGTACCTCTTTATCTCGTTTGTTTCTTAAAGCAGCTACTCCAATCCCTCCCCCTAAAGCACTCAATCCACCAACTACCAAATGGCTTTTTAATGACGCTACCTTCAACATAATTGGACACTTCATTTTTACTCCTTATTTCGTAACCATCGTTGTTCCAGTCTTAACAGGATTACCGAAGTCATTA
>Ga0222658_1001084_pt1 | contig 12647 bp, 12 predicted proteins | sample AntAcemetagen476_FD_179830 | JGI IMG/M metagenome (GOLD analysis project Ga0222658, IMG submission 179830) | Saline water microbial communities from Ace Lake, Antarctica - #476 | ecosystem: Environmental > Aquatic > Non-marine Saline and Alkaline > Saline | place: Antarctica: Ace Lake... | reverse complement strand
TTTAGAGCAGCAAGGTGTTCTAGCCTTTCCCTAATTGTTTTCTCGGCCTCCTTTACGGCATTTGTCAGAGCCTCTTCCACTTTCTCATGTGGGGTTTCTTTATTGAAAGAAGTGATTCCGTACACCTTATTCATACGGACCCACCCTCTCAGAGTCCAGATTGACTCTTCGGCTTTTGCACGCAGCTCCTTCGTAGCAGTTTCGTCAGTTGCCTTTTTCATCAGGGAGCGTAATTCTTCCATTGCTTCACAGCACTTGTCCCTTCGCTCCTTCGCTGCATCGATCGCGCTCTTTTGAGCCTCATGCAGCATCTTGGTGAATTGCATGTCGCTGACCGCCGCTCCGTAGAGCAATCCGGCATCAAAGTGCCGCATCTCCACATCGACTACCTTCTTTGTTGTTGGTCTCTGAGGCTTTATCGAGACCTGTGCCTGTACGTTCGTGGCAATCAACAAGACGACCAAAACAATAAGTCTCATCATCGAACTACTCCTTAATCAAGAGTGTTTCAAAATCGCTGTCCCATTACTGAGACACAACAGACCCTCAGTTCATACTGAGAAAATTGATCTGCTGAGTCCAATATGGGTCCGTTCTCCTTAAATTACATAGAAGAACGCCATATTGAGAAAGAACGGAAACTTACGTAAAATACAATTTAATGTCTATATTGTCAATAGTTTGGAGGAGCGTGAAATTCTGTTCAAAAACTCGTAAACCGCTTTACTGGCACTCTTTGCATCTCTACTATGCCCCAGCTTAAGCACGTTGTGTTTGAGCATCAATTGCTATGCCTACCGTCAATCAGCTAATCCGCAAAGGCCGAAAAGATAAGCGCAAGAAGAGCAAAGCTCCTGCGCTCCAGTATACGTGGAATGCGCTCAAGATGTGCAGCGTGCCTCTAAAAGGCGGTACGCCGTTTAAGCGTGGAGTTTGTATAAAGGTAACAACCATGACACCAAAGAAACCTAACTCTGCCCTACGAAAGATTGCTCGTGTACGTCTTACAAATGGTCACGAGGTCAAAGCGTACATTATGGGTGAAGGACACAACTTGCAGGAGCACAGCGTAGTACTCGTACGTGGTGGACGTGTAAAAGATCTACCAGGTGTGCGTTACCACATTGTACGTGGTGTATTGGACACAGAGGGTGTGCAGAACCGCAAACAAGGTAGAAGTCGATACGGTGCCAAACTATCCAAATCCTAATTATGGCAAAAGCAATCAAACCCTATATTCCAGAAGGCTCAGATCCAACTATTGAGAAGTTCATCAATTGCATGATGCATGATGGAAAGAAGTCCATTTCCAGGCGTCTCTTTTGGGATGCTATGGATATAATCAAAACGCGAACCAAAGATCAGCCTCTGGAGGTATTTAGTAAGGCACTCCTTAATGTAACACCTCTTATAGAAGTAAGGCCAAAGCGCGTAGGTGGTTCTGTGTATCAGGTTCCTACAGAAGTGGGTCCCAAGCGCCAGCAATCTCTTTCAATGCGCTGGGTTATAAAAGCAGCACGTGATCGCAAAGGTATGCCTATGGCACAGCGACTTGCAATGGAGCTTCTGGATGCCAGTGCAGACCAAGGTTCAGCATTTAAGAGGAAACAGGATGTACTCAAGATGGCACAGGCAAACAAAGCATTTGCGCATTTCGCTGCAAGATAATACTGAATCCTAATTCTCAATTCTTATCTCCTAATCCTAAAAATGGATCTAAACTTTCTCCGAAACATAGGGATAATTGCTCACATTGATGCAGGTAAAACTACAACTACCGAGCGTATCCTCTTTTATACAGGACGCACCTACAAAATTGGTGAGGTGCACGAAGGTGAGGCAACCATGGACTGGATGGAGCAAGAGCAGGAGCGCGGAATCACAATTACGTCTGCAGCAACACAATGTCACTGGAAGGCGGAGTTTATAGATGGCAAAGAAACAGATTTCACAATCAACATAATCGACACCCCAGGCCACGTGGACTTCACAGCAGAAGTTGAACGTAGCTTGCGTGTTCTAGATGGTGGAGTAGTTGTATTTGATGGATCACAAGGAGTGGAGCCACAGAGTGAAACTGTGTGGCGTCAGGCAGATAAATACGATGTTCCACGAATGGCGTTTATTAACAAAATGGATAAGACAGGTGGAGACTTTTACATGTCTCTCGCCAGTATCCACGATCGATTGAGCAAAGCCGCAGTTGCCATCCAGCTTCCCATAGGAGCGGAGGCAGAATTTGCCGGTGTTGTTGATCTTATAGATAAGAAGGCATACAAATTCGAGGGCGAACATGGAGAGAATCGTATAGAGATACCAGTTCCTGAGGATATGGAGAGCAAAATTACCGAGTATCGTTCTCAGCTAATGGAGAAAGTTGCAGAGTGTGACGATGAGCTCCTAGATGCTTATTTGGAGAATGGCGCACTTACCGATGAGCAAATAAAGAAGGGTATTCGTATTGGTACTGTGAATAACAAAATCTATCCGGTGGTCTGTGGTTCATCACTCAAGAACGTAGGTGTGCAGCTTCTTATGGATGCTGTTGTTCGCTACCTTCCATCGCCATTCGATGTGCCTGCTGCAAAGGGCAAGGACGTAAAATCTGGTGAGGAAATTGAGCGTAAGCCAGACAACGAAGAGCCAATTGCTGCGCTTGCATTTAAAATTGCAACTGATCCATTCGTCGGAAGACTCACCTTTGTACGTGTATATTCCGGCGTTCTAAAAACTGGTGGAAGCGTAATGAATACGAGATCCACCAAAAAAGAACGTATTGGTCGACTTGTAAAGATGCATGCCAATTCACGCGAGGAAGTACAGCAGGTGGAGGCAGGAGACATTGCTGCTGTTATTGGTATGAAGGATGTACGCACAGGCGACACACTATCCGATGATAGCAAACAGATAGAATTGGAATCCATCACATTTGCTGAGCCAGTTATTTCTGTTGCTGTTGAGCCAAAAACTAAGGCTGATCAGGAAAAAATGGGTATTGCACTTGGTAAGCTTTCGGAAGAAGACCCAACATTCCGTGTAAAAACAGATGACGAAACAGGTCAGACCATTATTTCCGGAATGGGTGAACTACATTTGGATATTCTCATCGACCGCATGAAGCGAGAGTTCAAAGTAGAAACAAGCCAAGGTAAGCCGCAAGTGGCCTACCGTGAGACGATTCAGGAAGAAGTGGATCATGAAGAGAAGTATGTTAAGCAGTCTGGTGGTCGTGGTCAGTACGGGCACGTGGTCTTTAAACTTATTCCGCAGGAAGCAGGTAAGGGCTATGAGTTCGAAGACAAGATTGTAGGTGGAAAGATCCCACGAGAGTACATACAGCCATGTAACAAGGGTTTCAAGGAGGGTATGAATCGTGGTGTTGTGGCGGGTTATCCAATGGTTGATGTCAAAGTGAGTCTCTACGAAGGTTCGTATCATGATGTGGACTCTTCTGAGATGGCATTTAAAATCTGTTCGAGTATTGGTTTCCAGAATGCAGCCAGAAAAGCAAAACCTGTACTTCTCGAACCAGTCATGAAGGTAGAAGTAGTAACTCCTGAAGAATTCCTTGGTGATGTGATGGGAGATTTGAACTCACGCCGTGGACTCATCCAAGGGCAGTCCGAACGTGGACAAGCCAAAGTGGTGGATGCCAACGTTCCATTGGCGAATATGTTCGGCTACGCAACAGACATCCGGTCCATGACTCAGGGGCGTTGCAACTACTCCATGGAGTTCAGTCACTACGATAAAGTGCCGGGCAATGTTGCTGAGGAGATTGTGAAGAAGAGAGGAGGGGAATAGTTTGGGAATTGGGAGTAGGTATAGGAAAGATTTTATTTGACGTGGGTGTTACAACGTGATAAAACGTTGGCACAATGGTTCGATTTACCGAAGACTCCTGGCGAAAAGCCCCCTCGTTCCGTGCACTATGCTCGGCACTACGCTCGTGCAAATCCGATGAGGAGATAGCAGACTTACTCCGTGATGTCGGAACGCTTGCTGAACTTCAGTCTTGGAGTGAGAGGCTGGAAGTTGCCAAGCAACTTGCGAGAGGACTTAGCTATCGTCAGGTTGCTGCGAACACCGGAGCGAGTACTACAACGGTAACAAGAGTTGCCAAGTTTATTGAGAATGGTGAGGGGGGTTATCGTAAATATCTCAAAACAAGTCGGCATCATCGCCATCAAGTTTCTTCCTCAAGCGGGGAGAGGACGGCATCGGTGTTGCAGAGATACATAAAATAAGTAGATCAATGCAGACCGGAATCGCCCCCTCCTTACCGGAGGGGTTTTATTTTTTACATCTAAACCATGAAGTCTAACGGAACAATTCGCATCGCAGTCCAGCGGTCAGGTCGACTGTCTGAGGGGTCTCTAAACCTCCTCAAGAGTATGGGTCTCCAATTCGAGACCTACCCAAACATGCTGTTCACGCGCTGCCGCAATATGCCTATCGACATTCTCTTTATGCGTGATGATGATATTCCCGAGTATGTGCAAGATGGCGTAGCTGATCTTGGTATTGTTGGCAGCAATCTACTCGACGAGAATGATTCTGAGGTTTCTCGGCTACTCTCACTCGACTTTGGCTTCTGTTCACTGGCTATCGCAGTGCCGGAGCAGAGTGATTTCAAGGTTATTGCCGATCTTGCAGGAAAAAAGATTGCTACATCCTATCCTCAAACGCTAAAACGGTATCTTGCAGAACAAAGAGTGGGCGCGGAGATCATCGTACTAAAGGGATGTGTGGAAGTTGCTCCTGTGTTGCAAGTGGCTGATGCAATCTGTGATCTCGTCTCCACCGGAAGCACTCTCAGAACCAACAGGCTCACGGTGTTGGAAACGATCTCCAAAAGCCAAGCAACACTCGTTGGCACGCCAAATACTTCATTGGAAAAGCAGAAACTCATTGAGCGGCTGTTGCTCCGTGCGAGCGGTGTACGGGAAGCACGGGCTTTTAAGTACATCATGTTCAATCTCCCCGAGCAGAAGCTGGACGATGTCAAAGCGCTCGTACCGGGCTGTGACACTCCCACGGTTATGCGAACCGCAGACCAAACAATGATTGCCGTCCACTCCGTTGTGGAAGAAGAACGATTCTGGGAAGTAGTGGAGAAGATCAAAGAGTGCGGAGGATCTGGAATTCTTGTATCTCCTATCGAAAAATTCATACGATGATGCAGATTTTTTCACTATCTTCGGCTGGAAAATCCACAGTGCTACAGGCAATGAAGCGCCCTACGCTCAACCTTTCTACGTACCTACGGAAAGTGGAACCGATCATTGCAAGAGTTCGGCAAGATGGAGACAGTGCGCTCAAACGATATACAAAAGAATTTGATGGAGTGGATCTCAAGCAGATTCGTGTCCGTAAAGATGCTATCGAAAAAGCAAAAAGAAATACCTCTCCTGAACTGCTTGCAAGCATTCGGTTTGCAATGGAAAACATTGAGAAGTTCCAAAATGAAACTGTAAATGCTTCTAAGAAAATACAAACACGTCGCGGAGTTGTATGTTGGCGTCAAGTACGACCAATAGAGAACGCGGGGCTTTATGTGCCCGGCGGAACAGCGCCGCTGGTATCGACTGTTCTCATGTTGGCAATTCCTGCAAAACTTGCAGGTGTAAAACGTATTGCTCTCTGTACACCACCTCAGAAGGATGGCAGCGTTAACGCAGGTGTTCTGGCGGCTTGTGCGTTAACAGGGATTGATGAAGTGTATGCAGTCGGTGGTGCTCAAGCGATTGCTGCACTTGCTTATGGAACAGATAGTATTCCAAAAGTGGAGAAGATAGCGGGACCTGGAAATGCCTATGTAACAGCTGCTAAAGCACTCGTGAGCATTGATCCGGATGGTGCTGCCATTGATATGCTCGCGGGTCCGTCTGAGCTGCTGGTTATTGCTGATGAAACAGCCAACCCGAAGTGCGTAGTTTCTGATCTGCTTTCGCAAGCTGAGCACGATACATTGTCTCAGGTGGCCTTGCTCACAACATCGGAAGCGCTTGCAAATGCTGTGCAAAGTGAATTAAAAGAGCAGCTCATCACACTGCCACGTCGAGAGATTGCAGAGCAATCGCTCAAACAGAGTTGCTGCATTATCACAGAAACCCTCAAAGAGGCGGTGGAACTCAGCAATGTGTATGCACCGGAGCACATTAGTATTCAGACACGTGATCCACAGAAGTTGGTGAAATGTATCCAAAATGCAGGATCTATCTTTCTTGGCCCCAATGCACCGGAATCCGTGGGAGATTACTGCTCCGGCACGAATCACGTCTTGCCAACATCAGGATTTGCACGAACGGAGAGTGGCGTATCTGTACGCACGTTCCAGAAATCTATGAGCATACAGAGCCTCACTTCGGAGGGTCTGCGCACACTCAGAGATGCTACGACGGTGCTTGCAAGGGCGGAAGGACTGGAGGCACACGCTCGTGCAGTGGATATCCGTTTCCAAAAAATGCAGTGAGTACCACCTCTCCTTCAGTACCGGCTCGAATCCAAAAGTTGCAACCATATGTGTGTGCGAGAAGCACCTGCAAAGGTGATACATGGACGTTTATGGACGCCAATGAGTCTCCCATTGCATTCGATGCTATACCGACTCTATTGCCGGACATTAACCGCTACCCCGATCCAATGGCAGATGAATTGCGACAGAGTATTGGTGATTTCTATGATGTGTCGATGGATCAAGTCTTCGTGGGCAACGGATGCGATGAGTTGATTTCCCTCTGTGTGCAAGCATTTGTCCGTCCTTCCTACGGAGTTCTGAGCGTTGAGCCAACATATGGCATGTACCGCGTTTGTGCTGACACATACGGAGCCTCTTTTAGGGCTATTGAGATGGAAGAAGGATTTCAGAATCTGCGGAGTCGTTTTGAACAAATCGATGTTTTGTTTCTCTGCACGCCAAATAATCCCACCGGAACAGTCCTTCCAGAATTCCTTATTGCATGGGTCATTGATGAATTTTCCGGTCTCGTTGTCATCGATGAAGCATATGGAGAGTTTGCGGATGCAATCGAAATACCTTCATGCATCGAATATGTAAAACGTGGGGCAAAGAATGTCATTGTATTACGTACGTTTAGTAAAGCATTTGGTGCAGCTGGCATTCGTTTGGGCTATGGGATTGCAGACCAGAAAATCATTGAACAGCTCTTGAGAGTGAAAATGCCCTATAACGTGAATGCTCTAACGCAGAAAATCGGCATGGTACTGTGGAGCAAGCGCGAATGCATGAAAGAAAATGTTCAATGTCTTCAACAGGAACGCCGATATCTTGAAAAGGAATTAATTGATTTAGGATTCACAGTTTCTCCAAGTATTACCAATTTCTTCCTTACAAAACCTCCTGATGGTATCGATAGCAACAAGCTATTTAGCAAGCTAAAAGATTCCTTTGGCATCGTCTTACGAAACTTTCGAGAGAAACCTCTCCTAGAAAACACACTTCGCATAACTGTTGGGAAACGCGAAGAGAATGATCGGCTTCTATCCGCTATTTCCTCGTTCCTATGAAAATTGCATTTATCGATCGCGACGGCACATTGATCTGGGAACCACCAGAAACGAAGCAGGTAGATTCTTTGGATAAGCTGCGTATCCTCCCTGGTGTTATTGATGGCTTGCAAACGCTACAAGAAGATGGATTTGAACTTGTCATGGTGACGAACCAAGATAGGATCGGCAGCTCATCATTCCCAAAGGAAGTATTTGAGGCTCCACAGAAGGAGTTTCTATCTCAGCTTAAAAAGGAAGGTATTACCTTCCGTTCTGTCTTCGTGTGTCCACACAAGCAGGAAGATGGATGCGATTGTCGCAAGCCAAAAACCGGCATGGTGGATGTATTCCTTAAAGAGAATGCAATCGATCTTGATGCATCTGTGATGATCGGTGACAGAGAGACAGATGGACAATTTGCAGAAGCAATCGGTATACGTTTCATTAGTACGGGAACAAATGGTCGTTTCCCACGTTTTGCAGCAGAGAAGCGTGAAACACGGGAAACCAACATTGAAGCATTCGTAAATCTCGATGGAAGCGGGATTGCGCAGATTGAAACAGGTATAGGATTCTTCGATCACATGTTGGAGCTGCTAACAAAGCACTCTCTCATTGATCTCACTATCAAGGCTAAAGGTGACCTAAAAGTCGACGAGCACCACACTGTTGAAGATGTGGGTCTCGTTATAGGGTCAGTTTTCTCCAAAGCACTTGGTGATAAACGTGGAATAGAGCGATACGGCTTCTGGGTGCCGATGGATGAAACACTGGCATACGTCGTCATTGATCTCTCCGGTCGTCCGTACTTCGTATTCGAAGGAGAATGGAAGCGTGAATATGTTGGAGAACTTCCAACAGAGCTTGTATCGCACTTCTTCGAGTCGCTGGTGCAAACACTGAAGTGCAACCTGCACATGAAAATTGAACGTGGTGAAAATGAACACCACAAGATTGAAGCTCTATTCAAAGGGATTGGTCGCGCTCTCAGAAAAGCGTTTCGTCAAAGCTCATACGAGCGTGGAATCCCTTCTACCAAAGGTTCCTTATGATTGGCATCCTCCGATACAACGCAGGCAATACAGGGAGTGTGCAGCGTGCGCTGGTGCGCCTGAGCATTCCATCTAAGATAATTAAAAAGCCCGAAGAGTTAGAAAGGATGGATGGCATCATCTTCCCAGGAGCAGGTGCTGCTGGAACTACGATGCAATGCTTACTAGAAACAGGATGGGCAAAAGCCATTCAGTCCTATAAGAAGCCATTTCTAGGACTATGTCTTGGCATGCAACTTCTGTTTGAATTCTCTGAAGAAGATTCTGTGGAGTGCCTTGGTATTATAAAAGGTAGAGTTATAGAACTTCCAGATACGCTCACTAAGCCACACATGGGCTGGAACAAATTGAGTACAGGTGACTATGCCTACTTTGTACACAGTTATGTATGTGAGCCGACTGACCCATTAGTCACGACCATGAAAACTGCATACGGTGATGATCTGTGCGCAGGTGTGCAACAAGAAAATTTCTTTGGTGTGCAGTGGCACCCGGAGAAGTCTGGTGATGTTGGTGATCGATACCTCCTTTCCTTCTCTGAACTATGCAAGTAATTCCCGCCATTGACGTGCTCGATGGACGAGTTGTGCGCCTGCAACAAGGTGACTTTGCGCGTACTACAGACTTCGACAGTGACCCTTTTGCACTGGCAGAGTCGTACGCCTCACAGGGTGCTAAGGGGCTCCACCTTGTGAATCTCTCTGGTGCAAGAGATGAACAGATGCAACAGTCGTTCCTAGATCTTGTACAACGCATCACAAGGCGAACTCAGCTTTCCCTGCAAGTAGGCGGAGGCATTCGCAGTATTCAAGATATCTATGCATTGCTTTCTGTAGGTGCCAGTCGAATCGTACTTGGAACAGTCCTTTTTACTGACTCTGAACTTGTGAAAAGTGCACTGCTACTATTCGGCAGTGAACGTTTCATTGCAGCACTAGATGTTCAAAGTAATAAAATTCGTATCAGGGGATGGAAAGAAAGTTCTGGAATGTCTCTTTACGAAGGCATAAAACAGGTCAAATCATTTGGCATTAACTCTGTGCTCATCACGGATATCAACCGAGATGGCATGGAACAGGGACCCAACACAGTCTTATACAAAATAATCCGAAAGAACTATCCGAGACTCAATATCACTGCCAGCGGAGGGATACGTGACGCGGGTGACATCCGTACTCTGAGAGATGCAGGTTGCACATCTGCTGTTGTCGGGAAATCACTCATCAGTGGACAAGTGCAATTTGCAGAACTTTGTCTCGCTCAGTCAGATCTAGCTGTCTGCATTATTCCCTGCTTGGACGTAATGGGAGGACGTACAGTAAAAGGAACAAAATTTCAGGATCTACGTGATGCAGGCGATCCTGTAGAACTTGCAAGGAGATATTGCGAAGAGGGGGCAGATGAACTCGTTTTTCTTGATATAAGTGCTACACGTGAAGAACGTGAAACAGTGTTCGATCTTGCAAGAAGAGTAGCGGAGGCGGTAAATATTCCCTTTACCATTGGTGGTGGAATCCGATCAGTGGAAGATGCTAGATGTTTACTAGAGGCAGGAGCAGATAAAGTTTCGATCAATTCCGCAGCCGTTGCTCGACCTGAACTACTTTCCGAAATGGCGAAGCAGCTCGGGAGAGCAAATACGGTCTGTGCCATTGATGCGCGGCGGAAGGGTGATAGCTGGGTTGTCCTTGTTAAAGGTGGTACAGAAGAAACAGAGAGAGATGCCATTGAGTGGGCAAAGGAAGCGGTAGAGAGGGGCGCAGGTGAGCTGTTGGTTACATCGTTCGACAGAGATGGGACAGGCGCTGGATTCGACACAGAGCTCCTTGCTTGTATCAAGCAAGCCGTCAACGTCCCGATTATCGCCTCCGGCGGGGCGGGGTCACTGCAAGATTTCGTTGATGCTGCAAAAGACGGCAATGCCGATGCAATACTCGCCGCAAGCGTATTTCACTTTCGCAAATTCACGATTTCTAACGTGAAGTCTGCGTTGAAAGATGCATCCTTCCCTGTTCGCCCATGATCGACACTTCCACCTTCGATTGGCAAAAATCTCCAGATGGACTTCTTCCTGTAATCGTGCAGGACTGCGATACAGCACAGGTGCTCATGCTTGGTTATATGAACCAACAAGCACTGGAAGAAACACTTAAAACGAAGCTCGTGACGTTCTATAGTCGATCAAAAGGACGTTTATGGCAGAAAGGAGAAACATCAGGCAATGTGCTTCAATTTATTTCCTGTATCCCTGATTGTGACAAGGATGCCATCTTGATTCGTGCTCGACCGGAGGGACCCACTTGTCACACTGGAATACAGTCCTGCTTTGGTAGTGATGAACTACCTCTGGAAACAATCGGTTTTCTCATGCGAACCATCTCTGAGCGTGCATCTAGTGATGATAGTAATTCTTATACAAAGATGCTGCTCAATGGAGGAATAGAAGCTTGTGGCGCAAAGGTACTGGAAGAAGCCGAAGAAGTTGTTCGTGCCGCAAAGTCAGAAGGAAGTCAGCGGACGGTTGAGGAAGCGTCTGATCTGCTCTATCACTTGCTTGTTTTATTGAAGTGTCAAAACGTCCAATTAGAAGACGTATCTTCTGAGCTTAGGAAGCGCAGGAGGTAGCAGAAAGGTCTACAATTGAGTGGTGAATCACTCTCACTTCATCAATCACTGTATTGAACTCGCCAATCGTGGCCGTGGCAGAGTTGGTACCAACCCTATGGTTGGAGCTGTGCTCGTGCGTGATGGACAGATCATTTCAGAGGCATGGCACGAGGAGTTTGGAGCAGAGCACGCAGAGCGACTACTGATCAAAATTTTTGATCAGGATATTCAGCCAGATGATGCGCTTTACGTAAATTTAGAACCGTGCAGTCATAGTGGCAAAACGCCGCCTTGCACAGATGCCATCATCGAGGCTGGTATCAAGCACGTTGTCTTTGGAATGCTAGATCCGAATCCAGCGGTGAATGGCAGAGGAGTGGAGATACTCCGGAATACAGGAGTGGATGTCATCGGTCCAATAGATTCTGTTATGTGCAGGAGATTCAATCGTGGATTTGTATCGCTACATGAACAAGGGCGACCATGGATAACTATCAAACAGGCTAAAACAAGTGATGGCAAAATCGCCAACGAAGATGGATCGCCACTCAAAATCACGTCACCGCAGCAGGACGAGTGGTCGCATGAAAATCTACGCGCAACTCACGATGCAATCCTAGTTGGCGTGGAGACTGTGATTCGAGATGACCCCTTACTAACTGTAAGAAGTAAGAACAAAAAAATTGATCAGGTAAGTCCATTACGCATTGTTCTGGATCCAGAAATGCGCACTCCACTGGATGCAAAAATCGTTTCCGGAGACATGGCAAAAGGCACATGCATTATCACAGCATCAGATTCAGACAGCAGTGAACTTAAGAGTAGGGGAGTACGAGTATTCCAAGTTCCGGTCGAGAGTGGATGCTTCGTATGGGACAACCTCTGGTCAGTCCTCAGGACACCGGTAGATAATTTCTGTGGCATCAAAAGCATCCTCGTAGAAGGTGGACCAACAACGTGGAAAGCATTTAAAGAAGCAGGGGTTGTGGATGAAGAGGTGGTGTTGGTTGGGAGCAGTGAATCCTGATCGTGCTTGTGCTTTTCTTCGCAGAAGAGTAGAACTCATCTCCTTTCCAATAATTTTCTATGGCATCTAGTCAGCAACAAATGATAGGAGACATGGAGCGATTTGCAGATCTCGTTGCATGTAGTCGCGATAATTTACCGCCAACAAATGAAGTAAAAGATGTGATTGATGCAACATTCCACCATCTTGTACCAAAAGCAAGAAGGTGGTTTGCTGCAAAATATTTTGAAATAGTTGGTCGTGATTTTTCTGATTTTGGTGAATTAGACAGTGCTATATGCGAAGCAATAGTCTATGACCCAACACTAGAAGCCGTTTTGTTAGAAGTGAGGAAAGTACAGCAATTGATTCGTGAGGTTAATGTTCTTCCTCATGGGTTAGAAGAAGACGATGGTACTTTACTATCATGGGCTGCTTATGATGCATTTATGCTGAGAACAGGAGAGACA
>Ga0222658_1001083_pt1 | contig 12649 bp, 12 predicted proteins | sample AntAcemetagen476_FD_179830 | JGI IMG/M metagenome (GOLD analysis project Ga0222658, IMG submission 179830) | Saline water microbial communities from Ace Lake, Antarctica - #476 | ecosystem: Environmental > Aquatic > Non-marine Saline and Alkaline > Saline | place: Antarctica: Ace Lake... | reverse complement strand
CGTGTTATTTTTAAACATTTATAAGAAGTCGGCCACAACTTCCTATATTTATAGTAGCTTATTCATTTTATTGTTGATACAAAAACTCTAAAAATATTTTGAATCTTTTTGCCCAATAGCATTCACTATGCGTTGCTCCTTCATCTAAGATCATACACCGATTTTCATCCGTTATTTTAGTGCTTATTGTTTGTTCGAACTTCTTATGAAGTTTAACATATAAAGGGCTATAATTAGTGTTTTCTTCTGTCCCCATATCGTGGTAGATACGAATATTTGAATCTACATTCGATTTCAAAATATATTGGAATAACTCATCCCTGACAAACCAATATGCTGGAGAAAATGCACCAATAACTGAAAAAATATTCTGGTATTTTATTCCCAAATATATGGAAATAATTCCCCCACAAGAACTACCAGCTATATACGTATTATCCTTATCTCTTAATGTGCGATATTCAGAATCAAGAATTGGCTTTAGTTGATTCACTATAAAATCTCCATATTCATCAGCCTCAGGTTTAATTTCTGATTCCGGTATTCCAATTTCCTTCAACATATGTTGTTTCACACTTCTTGTAAAAAAAGGAGAGTACTCAAGAATTCGTTTCTTTGCATGACTGTCCATTCCAACTATGATAATCCCTTTGGTTCGTTCATGTAACTCATCCGCTGTTTTAAGCACATTCCAGGAACAATTACTATATGGAGAGTTGTCTATCAAATACTGTCCATCATGCATATATAGTACTGGATAAGATTTATTTGTTTCATAGTAGTCTTTGGGTAAGATTACACGAACAATCTTCGTTCTATTTTCTAAAGATTTGACTTTATATTCTTTGACAATGACTCTATTGTTCACAATCTCACATCCTTATATAAATTATACAATATTCTAAGGCATTTTATAAATATTTCCATAAAACCAGATCAATTTTGTTATAATATTGATGTAAAGGAGAATTTGCTATGAAAAAATTGCTTAAAATTATAATAATTCTTGTTTCTTTGATTGTTGTGTTTGCATTGGGTTTTGTCTTAACACTTCATGTATTTGAATATAAACCCGATGATATTACTGTTTTAGAGGTAACAAATAACGTAGATGATTTGGAAGAAAACTATATAGTTTTAGATTCCGATTTAAAATTATTGACATTCAATACCGGTTATGCATCATTAAGTGAAACTGAGGACTTTGTGATGGATGGCGGAGAAAAAGGTCGAATGGATACCTTATCCGAAGTCGAGTCAAACATGGAAGGTATTTCTACTATACTTACGAGAGAGAGTCCTGATATATTTCTTATACAAGAAGTAGATGAGAACTCAAGCCGTTCTTATGAAACAAATCAATATGTGTATTATCAAGATATTCTAGGCACTTCTTCTGTTTTAGCTTACAATTATCGTTGTATTTTTGTACCATTTCCTTTAAATCCTACTCAAATGATGGGGAAGGTAAATTCTGGTATAGCAACATATACAAATTTATATTCAGACAGCGCAATTAGAGAACAGTTACCTGGAAGTTTTTCATGGCCTTTACGATTAGCAAATCTTAAACGGGCTATTTTAGTAAGTAGATTTCCTATTAAGGACTCAACGAAAGAATTAATCGTTATCAATGTCCACTTGTCTGCGTATGACGATGGTTCGATGAGGCAACTTGAGACAGAAGCGTTACAAGCGGTGATGCTAGAAGAATACAACTTAGGAAATTACGTTATCGTTGGTGGTGATTTTAATCAAACATTTCCAGATGCGGTTGATGTAACACTCAACGCAGTTGATGATACTTACGACTATGATTATCTATATGAGCTTAAAGATGCAACGTACTGGCAAGCTCCACCAATTGATGGCGATTGGTTTGTCGACAACGATTTTGCATTTGGTATTGATGTAACTACTCCAACCTGTAGGTTGCTCAATAAACCATATGATACAGCAGATTCTAATAACAATCAATATTATGTTATAGATGGGTTTATCGTTTCTGCGAATGTAGCTATTCAGAGTGTTGAGACCCTTAATGAACAATTCAAATATAGTGACCATAACCCAATAGTAATGGTGGTAAAACTAGTTGATCCCTTAATATAAATTTAAAGACTACTTACGCAAAGTAGTCTTTTTTTTATGATTATATATGTTTAATGTTCGTGTTGATGATCTCCATGATGCATGTGCTGATTGCACACCTGATCGTTTTGTACTAACGTTCCATCTACATAACAATTGATTACATCAACTAACTTTCCAGTTACACCTCTAATACATTTAATCCCTAATTTTTCCATTAGATTAACTGCCATTTGACCAATGTTTCCTGTGATAACCACTTTGATTTCATGCTCTAATAAAAATTTAGGTAAAAATCCCTTTTGATGTGGTGGGTTTTTTAATATTTCTGATCCTTTAATTTCATTGTTTTCTAAGTCATATACAACAAAGTATTCACAATGTCCAAAATGTTCTGTAATCATGTTATTATCTACAGCTAAAGCAACTCTCATATAGTTCTCCTCTATTCGCTACGATTTCTATTTCTGAATCTTCCAGAGCTCATGCAGTCTTCACAATTTTCATCACAAAGCACAATTTCTCCACCCTCAATGAATAGAACAGCCCCTTCGATAAGTAATTGAGATACTTTCTTTCTTGCTATTTCATAAATCCTTTGAACTGTGGTTCTAGCTACATTCATTTGGGTTGATGCTTCTTCTTGCGTGTAACCATAATAGTCAATCAGTTTAATCGTTTCTAATTCATCAATAGTCATCTCAATTTTGTTTAATTTATTCATTTTAACTCCCTTTGGTCCAAATACGGAATATTTAGGAAGCTCACAAATATTTCTTGGTTTTGGTGGTCTTGGCATAAAATCGCTCCTTTGCATATTTATTCTATAATAATAAGTAACATATGTCAATAAAATGTGTTGTTTATTTTTTGATTATTAGGACAATCCTCGTTTTTCAATTTCTTTTAACATATTATCATAATATTCTTCCGTAATAAAGAATTTTTTCTTGAATATCCAATAAGCTAATAGTATTAGCAGAGTCGGCAATACTGTAATGGCTACTCTCATACTAATTCTCATACTGCCAATAACTTGATCTCTAAATGCTGAATCTGCTGCATCGTTAATAATCATCTCTTCTAAACCGTCCTCATTACTGTCTTCAAACGTAACCAATACTAACGCATCGTAAACGGCAGCTTTATCAGAATCCGATATTTCAATATCATCAAGGATGGATGTTCTTAATGCTATATTACCTTTGTAATCAACTTGCTCCGTAAGTACCAAATTGTCAAACACGTTTTTTTGAGACTCTAATTGTGAAACACTTTGACTTAGTGCATAAATTCCTGAGACTACTAAAACTAAAGTAACAACACCTTGCTGTAATGCACTTGCTAGTTTTGTTACAAAAGGCCTTAAACTAAACATTACTGCTTCATTTCTTTTTCCAGTTTTATGTTCGTTGTATTCTATTGTGTTTGTCATATTTACAATTGTTATCATATAGAATATTGCTTGACCACTAAATATCAATGCTCCAAAAATACAAACTGTTATAAGTGATACAGGTAGGAATGGTACATATCCCATAACTAGCATCAAAATATACCCAGCAGCGAGAATAAAAACGCTTAATTTTAATAAGTGTCTTCTCTTAAATCGTTTTGCTATTTTAGGATAAAAACTCTGAATCAAAATTGTGGAAACTCCAAAGGTAACAACAAATATAGTTACCATAGATCCATTATATCCAAGTTCCATATAAAAGAAATTATATCCCAAAGCAACCAATAGGTTCGATCCTACCGTATATAGTAATAGAGCTAATGCAGACCACAATAATTGGTCATTATTTTTAATCGCACTAAACATTTGCTTAATCGTAATTTTTTCTTCTTTATCTGAGACTTCTTTTCTTGGTTCTTTTACTCCAAATACAGTTAAACATGTACATGCTATAAAGAATATAACAAAAGTAATCGATATAACTGAATATCCCTTAACAGCATTACCAACCGTAGTAAAACTAACTATAGCATTTGCTAAGAAAGCTCCAACTGCAGCAAATACAACTACCATCATTGTGATTTGATCACGGTTTTTCTTGCCAGATGCTAAGTTCGGTAATAATGACCAATAAGGAATATCATTCAAAGTAAATGCAATTTCCCAGAAGAAATAGATTACTCCAAAGAATATAACAAAATTCCAACCATTTGGTCGATAGTTAAACATTAGAATTACTGCAATTCCAGTTAAAATAGCTCCACTCATAATCCATGGTTTAAATTTACCCCATTTTGATCTGGTATTATCAACAATACCTCCCATGATCGGATCATTTATTCCATCCCAAACTCTACCAATTACTAATAAGATTCCGATAACAGAAAACTGACTAGTAGTTAAATTTAGACCAGAAAACTGAATATAAGTTATAAAAAAAGTAGCGACTAAAGAATAAATCATGTCGCGGCCAATACCGCCTACACTATAGGTCCATTTATTTCGGTTAAATAGTTTTTTTTCGCTTGCTAAAATATCATTACTCATGTAAAAATCTCCTTCTAATATATTCTATTTGTTTAAAATTATACCAATTTTAAAATAAAAAAAACAGTTCATATAAGTTTTTTTTGTTTTTATTGTATAATATTCTTGTTAAATGAGGTGAGTCAATGAATACTATCCAAAATTATGAAGAATTCCAGACAATTATTAACCAAGATCTGATGATATTAATTGCGAAAACAAAGACGTGTGCAGTCTGCAAACCCTTAACGGACAAATTATTGCAGTTCATGAATAAATATGACTCGATTCCTGTATATCAAGTGTACCTTGAAGATGTTTTAATTTTTCAAGGTCAACATTTAGTGTTTACAGTTCCTACTATATTAGTATTTAGTAATGGACAAGAAATTTTGAGAGAATCTCGATTTATAGATTTCAGCAAAATAGAAAGACTATTTGATATATATTTAAGTCAATAATATGAATAAAATATAAAACAAAAAAAACACGGTTCTATAATAGAATCGTGTTTTTAAATTGTTATTTAGTAATAATTATCCTTCAATTCTTACGTGTGAAAAGTCTAATGAACCAAGAATTGATCTTCCCCAACCTGTTACGTAATCTTTAACTAGATATACGTCTGCATAATAATATACAGGCATAACTGGAAGCCCAGCCATTAAGAGTGCTTCTGCAGCATATAATTTTTCGAAATGTGTAGTTATATCTGTAGTTTGTTGTGCTTCTTGCATCAATAAATCAAAAGCAGCACTATCAAAACCAGCATCATTATAAGCATTTTCAGATGTAAAGATTGCTAGTAATCCAGCAGGATCCATAAAGTCTGTTATCCAGCCACCTCTTGCGATGTCAAAGTTTCCTGCTGTTCTAGTATTTTGGAATGTAGCCCAATCTTGATTTTGAAGGTCAAGACTAATTCCTAATACTTGGTTCCAAGATTCTTGAACCATTTCAGCTACTAGTTTATGTGATTCGCTTGTGTTATAAAGAACTATCAATCCATCTAAATCAGCTTGTAACGCAGCAACATTTGCATATCCAAGTTCGGTTGCAGCTGTTGCAAATAATGTTACTGCTTCAGCGAATTTAGAATCATCAATAGGAATACCATAATCTCCTGTTTCATCAGAAAAGTCTAATCCTTCATCATCTAAGAATCCAGGACAAACAAATCCTGTAGCAGGAAGTTGCCCAGCTGCTAATGCTTCCGTGATTGCAGAACGATCGATAGCATAAGTTAAAGCTGTTCTAAGAGCTAAATTTTCCCACATAACGTCTGCGCCATCATTCAAGTTGAAGTTAAAATAGTATGTACCCAATACTGGGAATACATGGAATTCAGGATCTTCAGCAATTAATGCAGATGTCATAGCCGGTGGAACACTTGGTAATACATCTAATGAACCAGCGTTATAAGCTACATATGCAGTTGTTGCAAGGTCAATAAATTTACCATTGATTGTGTCAAGATAAACTGTATCAGCATTCCAATATTCGTCATTTTTAACCAATACTAATCCTTCACCAGAAACATATTCAGTTAATTTGAAAGGTCCATTACTTACTGCTAAGACAGGATCTTTTGCCCATGTTCCCTCTAATCCATCAGCATCTTCAACAGATGCTTGTTTAACAGGCATGAAATGATAGAATCCCATTAAACTTACAAAATAAGGTGTTTGATAATCTAAACCAACTACTAGAGTATAATCGTCAGTAGCTTCAATTGCGATGTCATCTAGTGACCCGCCTTCATAAACTGCGTCTAATGCTCCAGTAATGTTTGTATATTCCCAAATCCATGAATATTCACTTGCAGTTAAAGGATCCATTCCTCTTTTCCATGAATACTCGAAATCATGTGCAGTCAATGGAGTTCCATCGCTCCAATTTGATTGTCTCAAATGGAAAGTAACAGTTAATCCATCAGCTGATGTTTCCCATGATTCTGCGATACCAGGATTTACTACTCCACCAACTTCACGTACTATACCTTCAAATGTTTGGTTGATAACATCTCCACCATCAGATGCCCCATTTAATGTTGGGTCAAGTGTGTCTGGATCAGCACCGATATTCCAATTTAAAACTTGAGGTACTGGTGTAGCAGTTGTTACAGCTGCGGTTGTTGCAGCAACTGTTGTTGCAGCTGTTGTTTCATCTTGACATGCTACAAATACAAAAGATAAAACTAACGCTGTTAAAACTAATAAAAACTTTTTCATTTTTTCTCCTCCATTTTTATTTTTTCTCTCTATATCTAATCACGTTTAGTGTTAAATATTATTAATTTCTTTCACAAAGTGGCAAGCTGTGAAATGCCCTGGTTCAATTTCAATTAATTCTGGATCTTCTGATCTGCATTTTTCTTTTGCATAGATACATCTAGGTGCAAATCGACACCCAGGTTTTGGATTAATTGGATTCCCAACATCTCCTTGTAAAACAATTCTTGATTGTCTCATAGAACTTCTTGGATCTGGAATAGGAATTGAAGATAAAAGCGATTTTGTATAAGGATGATATGCATTATCATACAATTCATCACTTGTTGTCACTTCCATCAATTTCCCTAAATACATAACTCCAATACGATCTGAAATTTGTCTTACCATTGACAAATCATGAGCAATAAATAAATAGGTCAAACCAAATTCATTTTGTAAATCTTCTAACATATTTACAACTTGAGCTTGAATGGAAACATCCAAAGCAGAAATTGGTTCATCACAAATAATTAATTCGGGATTAACAGCTAATGCTCTTGCGATACCAATTCTTTGACGTTGTCCACCAGAAAACTCATGTGGGTAACGATTAGCATGTTCCCGTTTTAAACCAACTGTTTCTAATAAATAATAAATTCGCTCTTGTTTTTCTTCTCCAGTATAAAGATTGTGAGTTTCAATCCCTTCACCAATAATATCCGTAACTGTCATTCTTGAATTCAATGAAGCATAAGGGTCTTGGAAAATCATTTGAATCTTTTTTCTGAATGGAAATAATTCTTTTTCATTCAGCGCAGATAAATCTACACCTTCAAACAAAATTTCTCCATCAGTAGGCTTATAAAGTCGGATAATTGTTCTACCGGTTGTAGTTTTTCCACATCCTGATTCTCCAACCAAACCAAATGTCTCTCCCTTGTATATAACAAAATTTACTCCATCTACAGCGGTTAGAATTTTCTTTTTTGCACCTCTACCGCCCAAATTAAAATGTTTCTTAAGGTTTCTTACTTCCAATAAAGGTTCTCTTTTACTCATAATAACACCTCTGTTTCCTCGTCCGGTACTGATTCACATTTCACAAACCCTTTTACTACTGGTGCATCTTTATCATGTAACCAACAAGATGCAAATTGAGTCTTAGAAATTTTGTATAGAGGCGCAGCTTCTTTTAAACAAACTTCCATTGCATGTTCACACCTAGGTGAAAACGGGCAACCAGTCGGTGGCTTTAGAAGGTCTGGTGGAGATCCTTTAATTGGAACAAGTCTCTTCTTCTGACCAGTTTCTGGTTTTGGTACAGACTGCATTAACCCTATAGTATATGGGTGTTGAGGTTTTTCGTATAAACTCATTATATCAGCTTTTTCCATAATTTTTCCACCATACATGACAATTACTTTATTACAGATTTCTGCAATCACTCCTAAATCATGTGTAATGAAGATAATAGATGCACCCATTTTAGCTTGTAAATTTCTCATTAAATCTAGAATTTGCGCCTGAATAGTAACATCTAAAGCTGTTGTAGGTTCATCAGCTATTAATAATTTTGGGTTATTAGACAACGCCATTGCAATTAATACTCTTTGTCTCATACCTCCTGAGAATTCATGAGGAAAACTTTTAATTCTTGTTAATGGTTCTGGTATTCCTACTAAATCCAGTAACTCTAAAGCTCTAGCTTTTGCTTCTGCATGGTTCATATCCGAGTGAGCTCTAATTACTTCAATAATTTGATTTCCAACTGTATAAACAGGGTTTATCGATGTCATAGGATCTTGGAATATCATTGAGATATCATTTCCTCGATATTTATTAAGTTCTCTATCGCTAAGTTTTGTTAACTCTTTTCCCTCAAATATAACTGATCCACTTACTACTTCACCTGGATCATCTACTAAACCAATAATTGATAACGATGTAACTGATTTTCCACTTCCTGATTCTCCAACGATTCCAAGAATATCTCCTTTTTCAAGCGAAAAACTAATATCTCTTACTGCTTGAACTTCTCCTAAATGTGTGAAGAACGAGGTAACTAAGTGTTTTACTTCTAATATTTTAGCCATTATGCTTACCCCTTCCTCAATCTTGGATCTAATGCCGATCTTAAACCATCACCTAAGAAATTAAATGATAATACTGTGATACCAATTGCTAGTGATGGTAATAATAATTGATAAGGATATTTTTCTAGTAATGATATTGCCTCATTTGCCATTGTTCCCCATGAAGCAGCGGGAGCAGACATACCAATCCCGATGAAGCTTAAAAATGCTTCTGTGAAAATAGCCGTTGGTATCATCATAGTTAATGAAACTAAAATTGGTCCGATTGCATTTGGAATTAAATGTCGGGAGATAATTCTACCTTGACTAACTCCTAACGTTCTAGCAGCTAACACAAATTCTAAATCTTTTAGACTTAAAATTTGGCCACGTACCAGCCTGGCCATTCCGACCCAATACACCGTTCCTAATGCTAAAATAATAGTCCACATATTTGATTTGTTTAATAGAACCATCAATAAAATTACGTAGATAACTAGAGGTATCGAGTTTATAATATCCACAATTCTCATCATTAAATTATCAGTTGCCCCACCTTTAAAACCAGATATACTACCATATGTTACCCCAATAATAAGGTTCACTATTGCAGCTACAAATGCTACTGTGAGTGAAATTCTTGCTCCATACATTAATCTACATAGGATATCTCTACCTAAGTGGTCAGATCCTAATAAATACGTTTTATTCCATACTGTTTTAGTTGGGTACAAGGTTTCTACGCCTTCATATGTCACCGTATAATCAATATCACCTGTATATTCATCTCCGACTCTTCTTGAGTAGTCAACAGCAATTTCTTCGCCTTCATAATCATAATAATATGTCCAAATACTTCTATCTACTCTTGTTCTTGTTAATCTTTCAATTATATGTCCATCTTCACTAATCAAGAACAATCTATAATCATTATTTAGATGAACAAAATAATTTTCTAAATCTCCATCTTCAGTATCAGTAATTTGAAATACATCTAACGAAGGTGTAAGATAGGAAAAATCAGTAATTTGGTCTGAAAAATAATAAGGTGAAAACATTGGTCCTACGACGCCAAATAATATTACGATAATAACACCAATTAACCCAATAACAGCTATTGTGTTCTTTTTTAATCTTCTCCAAACATCTTTCCAATATGTTAAACTTTCTCTTATTTGCTCTTTGTCCATCTTTTTAGAACTATCTATAAATTTAAAGTCTCTCATCTTATTCACCACTACTCTTTCCTAGTCTAATTCGTGGATCAATCCATGAGTAAGTCATGTCTACTAATAAAACCATTCCTATGTAAATAGCGGCATAGAACATTGTTATACCCATAATCATGGTATAGTCTCTAGCAGCTACACTTATTACATAATATCTACCAATTCCACCGATGGCGAATACTTGTTCGACAACAAATGAACCAGTAATTATAGCAGCAAACATCGGTCCGAGATACGTTACAACTGGGATTAAAGCATTTTTTAAAGCATGTTTGTAAAGCACTTTAAACTTTGATAACCCATTTGCTCTAGCGGTCCTCATATAATCCTGACGTAAAACCTCTAACATACTACTTCTAGTAAGTCTAGAAACAAATGATAATGAATATGCGCCTAATGCAAGCACTGGACCTATATACGAGGTCCATTTATCCAGGCCAAACGCATCCACCCATCCAAGCGTTCCAGCGACCAGTGAAATATACACTACCGCTACTACGAAACTCGGTATGGTCACACCAATCGTGGCTACTAACATCGCTGCGTGGTCTACCCACGTGCTCTGTTTTAATGCAGAAACTATTCCAAGCGGAATGCCAATAATTACCACTAGTATGGTTGCATATAACCCCAACCTCATGCTAATTGGAAATTTCAACAAAATTTGCTCGGTAACATCTACCCCAACATCCGTATAAGAATTCCCAAAATCGAGTTGAACTACTCCAGCCATATATTTATAGTATTGAACAAATATTGGGTCATTCAAATTATACTTTTCTTCAATTAATGCTAAAATTTCAGGCGGAATAGGTCTTTCTCTTGCAAAAGGACCTCCAGGCATCAATTTCATCATGAAGAAAGTCATAGTCGCAATAATGAACAAAGTCAAAATTGCCGATAAAATTCTTCTTACATAGTAATTCTTCATTGCATTTCCTCCGTTACTTTCCCTCAATATTATTAAGTTTTATACCATATACAGACCACATTTACAATAGACAGACAGAAAAAAATAACAAAACTGAAAGAAAAATGTAAATAATAATAATTATTTTGTAAAAAAAAGCGTTTACATAAAATGCTTTGAATTTCATAGTATATTTTGCAAGGTTAATTTTTCAATAATAAGCACTTAAATGAGTATCTATATTTTCTTGACTTTAATACCCATTATTATTATAATGACTTATACGAAAAAATGGAGATGCCATATGTTATTAAGTATCGCTTTAATTTTAATTATTGCTATTTCATTAAATGCTATTTTTGAAAAAATAAAATTACCGGGATTGATTGCGTTTATTATTACGGGAATAATCTTGGGCCCATATGTCTTAAACTTAATTGCCGATGATATTATAGCAATTTCAGCTGATTTAAGAGAAATAGCATTGATTGTTATTCTTCTTAGAGTTGGCTTAACGCTCGATTTGAATGACTTGAAGAAAGTTGGAAGGCCTGCAGTGTTACTTAGTTTTCTTCCAGCAACCTTCGAAATTGTGTTTATTGGTTTAATCTCACCATTATTGTTTGATATTTCAATTATTGAAGGTTTTATTTTAGGGAGTATAGTCGCTGCTGTTTCGCCAGCTGTGGTAGTGCCTAGAATGATACATCTTATCGAAAAGAAAATAGGTACTGACAAGCAGATTCCTCAGCTAATTTTAGCGGGTTCTTCTATTGATGATATATTTGCTATTGTGATGTTCACTATATTTATTAAAGTATATCAAACAAACACATTCTCCGTAGTATCTATTGCACTATTCCCAGCAACTTTACTTGCTAGTTTGATCATTGGAATCGCAATCGGAATTGGGCTTGTATATATATTTAAAAGAATTCATTTGAGAGATACTTTAAAAGTCTTAATTGTTTTTGGAGTTTCGTTTCTTTTACTTGTTTTCGAAGACTTAGTGAAGGATTATTTTGCTATATCAGGTTTACTAGCTGTAATAGCTTTAGGCGGTACTATCCTCAAAACATATCCAGCATTGGCTAGTAGATTAACTGTGAAATTTTCAAAAATATGGGTAGCTGCTGAAATTATGTTATTTGTTTTAGTTGGTGCTATCGTCGATATCACTATCTTTAAATCTGTTGGTCTATTTGCAATTATTCTCGTAGTGTCATCATTAGTATTTCGTATGATAGCAGTCTTATTATCCGTCGCCAAAACTAATTTGAATAAAAAAGAAAAATTATTCGCTTGTGTTTCTTATTTGCCAAAAGCTACCGTTCAAGCTGCCATTGGAGCTATCCCCTTAGCACTTGGAATTCCTGCTGGAAATCTGATTTTAACAATATCAGTATTATCCATATTTATATCCGCCCCTATAGGTGCGATTGGAATGGATCGATTACATAAAAAAATGCTTCATAGCGAACAACAAATATAATAAATTAACAAAAAATCTTCCAAAAGGAAGATTTTTTATATTGTCTCAATGATTCCTTCAAAAAAATAATACTCAATATTACGAATCCTATCAATCTAAATTATATTCACTCTTTTGAGTATTCCAAAATCCCTACACCCTCCTTAAATGAATATCGTTT
>Ga0222658_1001082_pt1 | contig 12650 bp, 11 predicted proteins | sample AntAcemetagen476_FD_179830 | JGI IMG/M metagenome (GOLD analysis project Ga0222658, IMG submission 179830) | Saline water microbial communities from Ace Lake, Antarctica - #476 | ecosystem: Environmental > Aquatic > Non-marine Saline and Alkaline > Saline | place: Antarctica: Ace Lake... | reverse complement strand
ACAAATCGCCAAAGGAGGCAGAAATGAACTTTGAGATAGCCGCAGGAAGCGTAGCAGGAAGAGATCATAGAAAATTAGGTAAAAATAGTCACGATGCTTTCGCCACCCATCAAGATGAACATAAAATAATTACAGTCGTCTGTGATGGTTGTGGAAGCTCTAATTCAAGTGAAGTTGGAGCAAAAATTGGAAGCAAGTTGATTGTTCATACTATTAAAGAATTATTGGAGAAAACCTCTTTAATAGATTCGCCTGAAATTTTTCTTGAAAGAGTCAGGCAAGATGCATTGGCTCAAATTAGAATAATCGCCAATAGAATGGGGGACGATCTTGAGAGAACCATTCTTGATCATTTCCTGTTTACGATTATTGGAGCAATTGTGACAGACAAAAAAACCATTATTTTCTCTATAGGTGATGGCGTCTACGTTCAAAATGGCGAAATCGTTCATCTCGAACCCCTAAAAGGCAACGCACCCCCTTATCTAGCTTATGAAATCATTAAGCAGTCCATAAGGTCTGATATGTTAAATATGTTGCGCTTCAAGCTTAATTGTGAGATTGCTACTAGTGACCTTGAGTCCTATCTACTCGGAACAGATGGCATCAACGATCTTATTAGCGCCTCTCTGGAAAATATTCCAGGGAAAGATGAACAAGTAGACTCTTTGGATCAGTTTTGGTCTTGGGACAGGTATTTCATGAATAGAGACATGGTGCGGAGGCGCTTAACTTTGATAGGAAGAGATCATGTCACTCTTAACCATGAAAAATCTGCGCTAATAAAATCTGCTGGCCACTTAGCTGACGACACAACTCTTGTCGTCGTCAGAAGAAGAAAGGAGGGTGATCGGAATGCAGGTTTATCTTAAAGGAAAAGCTATTAGGCTCGATCCAAGAAAATCTATTGGAAAGGGCGGAGAAGCTGACGTCTTCAATATTGGAAACGGATTAGCCCTCAAAGCCTATAAACTGCCGAGTCATCCTGATTTATCTGGAAATCCGGAAGGTCAAAAAGCAGCTAAAGAAAGAATTGAAGAGCACCAAAGAAAGCTCAAATCTTTCCCCGGGGGGCTACCAGGTAGAGTTATTGTCCCTCAGGATCTGGTAACCGACAAAAACGGTAGGATTGTTGGCTACGTCATGAAGTTACTATCCGATGCTGAGGCTCTTCTGAAGTACGGTGATAAAGTGTTTAGACAGGCTGGGGTCAGTAACGACCTAGTCGTAAAGATTCTTCTAGACATTCACGAAACCCTTGAAGCTGTTCATAAGAAGAATGTTGTTATCGGAGATTCTAACGACTTGAATATTCTTGTCAAAAATGACGAAGCTCATTTCATCGATGCCGACAGCTTTCAGTTTGGATCATTTATGTGTCGTGTGTTTACTGAACGCTTTGTCGATCCATTACTCTGTAAGTTGAACGAACAAAGACCGATTCTAGTAAAGCCACACAATATTGAATCCGATTGGTTCGCTTATGCAATTATGTTGATGCAAAGCCTTCTCTATGTCGGTCCTTACGGTGGCATATATAGACCTAAGGATAAATCTAAGAAAATCGTTCAGCCAGCAAGGTCACTTCACAGAATCACCGTTTTTCATCCAGATGTTAAGTACCCTAAGCCAGCAACCCACTTTGATGTTTTGCCAGATGATTTACTTGAGCAACTACGCCTCATCTTTGAAAAAGATGAAAGAGGGATTTTTCCAAAAAATCTCATTGAAAATATTAGATGGACAAAGTGTGTTGTCTGCGGAGCAGAACACGCACGAAACATTTGTCCTGAATGCTCTCATGCAGTTGTTAAAGAAACTGTTCGGATTCGTGGAAAAGCTACTTCTAGAGAAAGTTTTAGAACTAGTGGCATTATTTTAGAGGCTGCCACGTGGAGAGGAAATCTCTACTGGATCTACTATGAAGATGGAGCACTCAAAAGAGAGGGTGGCAAAACAATCGCTCATCAAGAGCTGAGTCCTAAAATGCGTTTTAGGGTCTTAAAAAATAGTAGTCTAATAGCCAGAGAACATCAATTGATAGACATCGGTGTTGATAGAACGCCCACTAAACTTGCTATTGATACCTATAGAAACATTCCTGTTTTTGGAGTCAATAGTGAAAACCATTACTGGTTAACTGGTGGTCAGTTAATTCGAAATGGTGCTTATGCTAACGAAGTTATCGGACAAGTGCTTGAGAACCAAACTTTGTTCTGGGTAGGTGAGACGTTTGGTTTTGGTTTTTATAGGGCCGGTCAAATTCAAACAGCGTTTGTTTTTGGCGCAAAATCTAAAACGATCAACGATAACGTCAAGATACCGCACATAACTAGTCAATTAATTAACGCTCACTGTTATTTCGCGACTGATAGGTGTTGGCTTTTCTTAATTACTCAGAGTGAAGGAAAGATTTATAACGAGTGTATGGTAATTAACTCAAAAGGATCACTACTGGCTCACATGAAAGAGGAAAATGGCGAGAACCTATGGCTTGAAAATGTTCGAGGAAAAGCTGCGTCAGGAGACTTTCTTCTGGCTGCAACTGACGAAGGGATTGTCAGGATCGAAGTTGCGAACGGACAGTTGTTCATCGCAAGTGAATTTCCTGATACCGAGCCCTTTGTGAGTCAAGATTGTTGGCTCTTCCCGGCAAAGAATGGTCTACACGTAGTAGACAGAAAAAGCGTCAAGCTTCTTCAAATTAATTGAGGGAGACAAAAAGTATGGTCATAAAGGAGGAATCATGACCACAGCAAGAATACAGACCCCGAATCATCCAGTTCCTAGTTTTTTCGAATCAAGTAATGCATCAGATTGGTCCTATCGACCCGACGAAACGACTCTAGCTCGGCTAGCAACTGAATGGAAAAAGCAACGCAATATCAGTCCAGCAGGATCAGATAAGCTTAGAATTCATCTGCTTCTGATTGATCTTCAGCGCGACTTTTGCAACAAAGAAGGCAGTCTTTATGTGGCTGGTCAAAATGGCACTGGCGCGATTGATGACAATGTCAGGATCGCAGAGTTTATCTATCACAATCTTGGAATCATTACCGAAGTTACCACCACTCTCGATACTCACTTCCCTTATCAGATCTTCTTCGGAGAATTCTGGATTGACGAAGATGGTAATTCTCTTGGAGAGCATACCATAATCGATGTTTCAGATGACGGTAAGATACTTGTCAATCTGGATCTAGCTGGAAATGTTCTACACAAGGATGTTAAGCCTAATCCCGCTATTGCTTGGTGGCTCTGTAATGGAAATTATGGCTGGTTATGTCATCAAGTGCTACACTATTGCACGGAGCTAAAGAGAGAAGGTAAATACGCCCTCTATCTCTGGCCTCCACACTGCATCCTTGGCAGCCAGGGCCATGCTCTCGCTGGGATCATTGAAGAAGCTCATAAATTCCATGCCTATACAAGAGGTTCACAGGCTTGGACCGAAGTTAAGGGTGGGCATCCATTGAGTGAAAACTACTCGGTCTTGCGACCAGAAGTTCTAACTCAGCATGATGGCAGTGCTCTTACCCAAAAGAATGCTCGATTCTTTGAAAAACTTATGAAGGCTGATATTCTCTTGATTGCTGGACAAGCTAAGAGTCACTGTGTTGCTTGGACAATCAATGACATCCTCTCAGAAGTTACTGTTCAAGATCCAGCGCTAGCAAAAAAGGTATATCTTTTGGAAGACTGCACATCACCCGTTGTTGTTCCTGGTGGAGACTTTACTGATCAGGCAGATGAGGCATTTAAGAAGTTCTCTGATGCCGGGATGAATGTAGTCAAGTCGACCGATCCGATCGAAACTTGGCCCGGTATCACAGTTTAGCAAAACAAAACAGCCCTCCCCTCACTCGCAAGAAGAAGGGGAGGGGCAATGAAGTGGTCCCTCGTAAACTCGGGACTAAGATCCTGATGCTCTTATTCTTCGAGCGCAGGCTCTAAGGAGGAATCATGAGTAAAAATGTAAATGACCTGTTCAGCGCGCTAGAAAATGACGGTGACATCACCCAGGAAAGCAAACAGGCGCTAGTAGTCGCAGATATGGGTGCTGATATTCAAGCAGCTTTGGGAATTGATGTTGACATGGTAGAGGCAAGTGAAGTTGTGCTTGTCACTCAAATAATTGACGACTCTAGCTCAATCCAGTTTGGCGGAAATAAACAGGTGATGATCGATGGACACAACCTAGTTCTTGATTCGGTCTCGGAATCTAAGATGAAAGACAATGTATTGGCTCACACAAGATTAATGCATGCTGGCACTCTGATGCCTTATGGATTGATTGATTCAGTTATTCACCTTGACGGAACCAATTATAGACCTTCTGGTGATACGCCTCTCTTTGACGCTACAGTTGCTACGCTAGGAGCAGTTCTAGCAAAAGCAAAAGAGTTTGAAGACAATGGCGTTGCCGTTAGAACGATTACTCTAATAGCTACTGATGGTGGCGAAAACGCTTCTAGAAACATTCGTCATGCCTCAGAAGTCGCTTCAGTTGTCAGAGACATGCTTCAGGCCGAAACTCATATCATCGCTGGTATGGGAATCGATGATAACTACACTGACTTCCAACAGGTGTTTTCCGAAATGGGTATTCCAGATGAATGGATCCTGACGCCGGGAAATACGGAGAAGGAAATCAGAGCGGCTTTCCAGCTCTTTTCAAGCTCTGCGACCAGAGCAAGTCAAGACGCTCAAAGCTTTAGTAATCAGGCTTTGGGAGGTTTTGGAAAAACTAGTTCTTAAACAACCAGCGGGGGATTGCAAGTGCAATTCCCCTTTTTCATACTCTTCCGTCAAGGTTCTTGAGCTTGCTAGAGGTTCTTAAGTGAGAGAATATTGAGAAATAATGCTCGAACCCAAGGTTCTTGAGTATAGCGAAAGGTTCTTATACTCTTCCGTCAAGAAAATCAAAAATATTTGGTTTTCTTCAAATATCTCAGAAATTACAAAAACTCTCTCAAAAGTACGCTTTCATTAATAAAAAGTCATCCTAATCATTGACAAATGAGGAAAAGCATGCTACAATGCTAATGAGAGGGAATTGCTTACAATTTCCGAACCCAAGGTTCCTGAGTATAGCGAAGGGTCCTTACAATGAGTGTAATAGAGGTTACATAGAGAACGCATTCAAATCCAATCCGAGCGCGTTTTTTGGAAAATATAGAAAATAGTCAACACCAAAGCCCTTCGACCCTTCGACAGGCTCAGGGCAAGCTAAGCTCAGGACTTAAGGTTCTGTAGCTTCACTACGTCCAGCACAGACCCTAAAGGAGGTCAAAGTGAAACAGATTTCAGTAAATCGTGGACAAGTTCAGGAAGAGGCACGTCAAATATGGAGCGATCGTCCAATCGTTACCGCCTCTGAAGACAAAGTGAAGATTGCGCTTTTGATCATTGATGCGCAAAACACCTTCTGTCATCCGGACTATCCCGAGCTTCTTGTTCCGGGTGCGTGGGAAGACAATACTCGGCTCGCAATGTTTATCAAAGAGAATATCGAGATTCTCACCAAGATTTTCGCTTCTCTGGATACGCACGTACCGATGCAAATCTTCTTTCCTATGTTCTGGGTAGATGCCATGGGGCACCATCCAGACCCATATACCGTCATCACGCCTAACGATGTTGATGATGGCAAATGGAAAATCAATCCTGAGGTTGGTCGAGTTTATGGCAAGACTGATCAGTGGCTTGCAGAATATGCTTGCTGGTACGTGTACCACACAACTCTTATCATTTGGCCGTATCATGCTCTTGCTGGAAGTTTTGGTCACGCACTTGATCCGCAGATCGAAGAAGCTATCTTCCTTCACGAACTTGTGCGCCAAACCCACCGAACAGTAGCACAGAAAGGAATGGATCCGTTTAGTGAGTTCTACTCGCTCTTTGTCCCTCAAGTACATCAAGCTCATGATGGTACAGTTGTAGCAGAACTCAATATTAAACTGGCACATCAAATTCTAGCTGGATGTGATCGCTTGGTGATTGCTGGACAAGCAAAAAGTCACTGCCTTGCTGAATCAGTTGAAAGCATTGTTCAAGGCGCGCTCTTGCCTGGTCTCACAGCAAATAAGCTAGCTGAAGGTAGAATTTACCTACTCGATGACTGCACTTCACCCGTTGAAGGATTCGAGGCTCAGGGTGAAAAAGCCTTTGGGCGTTTTGCAGAAGCAGGCGTTCATATAGTTGAGTCAACAACTCCAATGAATGAGTGGCCTGGCATGAAACTAGGATAAAACACTGAGGGGAGCGAAGAAGCTCCCCTCCTTCCTCCGGTTATTAAAGTTAACGCTTGATAGCCGAAGGAAGGAAAACGGTTCTTTGACAATCCGCCTCTGGCGGACAATAAAACAATCCCCAAGGGAGGGAATAATGACAGATGGTCTGAATATCGTAAGTACAGGACAGACACGAGCTCAGTCGATCTCAATTCAGGTCAGCTCACGAACTCGTTGTAGCGGCAATTGCAAATTCTGTATCTCGAGAACAACTCCAGGCAATCTCGATCCTGAAGATGTTACAAGGTGCGAGTTCAAAAGACTTCGCGTTGGTCTCCGTTATGCTGAAAGGCTTGGAGCCACTCACGCTATCCTTACGGGGAAGGCAGATCCCACACAAGAAGATTCTGAGTACTTGCGCAGATTGGTTGTCGCTGCATCAAAACATCTTCCTTTGGTAGATATGCATACCAATGGAATTGTATTGCAGGCTCAGGATAATACTCTACTAGAAAATTTAGTAGTTGCTGGACTTACAATGGTCACTTTCTCAATCGCTTCGTTCGATCCTGAGAAAAACTTCTATCTCATGGGAGTAAAACAGGATCCAGCATTATTGATTGCGAAAGCAAGAAAGTGTGGATTGCTTGTCCGTTGCTCTCTGGTGGTTAACAAAAAAGGGGCCTGTGATATTAACAGCATCATGGAATATGTTCGAGCCGCCGGTAATCTCGGAGCTCATCAGGTAGTCATTCGAGAGGTTTGGATCCCTGATGCATTGAGTGAAGAAGGTAATGACGTTCGTGGATGGAACGAAGAAAATAAAATTAAAATCGCCCAATTCCAAAATGAATTCGGGCAGATTGCAGAAGATCCAGGCAACAAGTATGGACTTCAGTTGCGCGATCCTCTGCCATGGGGTACTCCAGTCTTTGTTGTCGGTGGTCAAAAAATGTTTGATGATCCTGATCATGGAGTGAATGTTACGTTCGCTCGTTGCGATGACTCGAATAGTGGCGCAGTGATCAAATCAATTGTTCACAAGCCTAATGGTCATGGTTATCGCAACTGGGATCACAACGGAGACAATCTTTACTAAGAAATAAATTATGAGGGGAGCGAAGAAGTTCCCCTCCTTCCTCCGATTACTTGAGCAATGCCAGGTGGTCGGAGGAAGGAAATATGTTCTTTAACAATTCGTTTATAGCAAAAACAAAGCCTAGGAGGGCTGACTAATGACAAGACGGTTTAGGATCGCTATTGGCGGTTCTGCCGCCAACCCAACCCACAACGGTCACCTAGGTGTCCTTAGAACAATTATTCAAAGCAACATGTTTGATAAGGTGTTCTGGATACCTTGCGGGAATAGAACCGATAAGAAAGATTTGGTTAATTCAAGACATAGAGTGGCAATGGTAAATCGCTTCACTGAAAGCTTTACCGATAAAGAGATGGGGATTATTGAAGTCCTTGATGATGATGTTAGGGGCGAAAACACTCCAACTATTGAATGGATGGAGCGCCTAACAATCGAATATCCTGATGCGGACATTTATTGGTATACCGGGTCAGACTCTGTTATTCCTCTTGAAAAATACAAGGGCGAATGCGAAATCAAGGCTCAATGGACTAGAGGGAAAGAGCTCATTAAGAAATTCAAGTTTTTGGTATTAACTCGCAAAGGATATCCAATCCCTGATCACATTAGAATTCTCGATCAATTTGAAGTCCTTGAAGTTGATATTCCAGAAATCTCAAGCTCTAGAGTCAGAAGCCTGATTAAAGAGCAAGACTATCTTTTTGAGTGGCTATTGCCACCTCAAGTGGCAGCATACATCAAAAAACACCGACTCTATGGCTGGAAAGGAGAAGAAGATGGAAATAATGATGAGCGAAGATAAACCAATCATTGGTAGCTTAATGGATGTTGATTTCTATAAGTTCACAATGGGACAAGAAATCTTTATGCATTATCCAGACGTTGACGTGGTACTTGGTCTTACGAACAGAACGACGTCAGTGCGCCTCGGAGAAATTTTAGACATCAGTCAGGTTCGTGAAGAGCTAGACCACGTCAGAACTCTAAGTTTTGGAAGGTCAGATCTTCATTACTTGCGTGGTACCGATGAATACCAAGACCGCATGTTCCGAGAACCCTATCTACAGCACCTAGCAGGGCTGCAGTTACCTGACTATGAGCTAGAAGTACGTGATGGACAAATACATCTCCGCTTTCCTGGCAAGTGGTCAGTAGCAACTCACTGGGAAACAATATCTTTATCAATTATCGCTGAGCTCTATGCGAGATATCAGCTTTCTCAGATGACCCGACTCGAAAAACTGGCTGTTACTGCCCAAGGCACACTGAATCTGCTTGAGAAAGTGCGCCTACTAAAGCAAAATCCGGGTATCACCTTTATTGAGTTTGGTACCAGACGACGCTTTAGTGCTATGTGGCAACAGCGTGTAGTTGAGGTTCTGAAAGAAGAACTATCAAGCAGTCAGTTCTTGGGAACATCCAATACGCTCTTAGCAATGAAGCTACATCTTTTGCCTATGGGAACGTCTGCTCATGAACGAGATATGGCACTAGCAGCTATTCTTGGATTAACAGATGAAGGCGTACTCTCAGCCATCAAAATCAGTCTCAATCAATGGTGGGAAGTCTATGGAGAGGGCCTATCAGTTGCCCTAACTGACACCTTTGGCACTGATGCATTCTTTAGGGCGATGACCAGAGACCAAGCTAATAATTGGAAGGGTCTTCGCCAGGACTCAGGTAATCCATTTGAGTTCGCAGACAGAGCGATTGCTTTCTATAAGAGTCACTCTATCGACCCCACCACAAAGCTTGCTATCTTCAGTGACGGGCTTGATATTCACATGATTATCAAGCTCTACGAACACTGCAGAAACAGAATCAAGGCAACATTTGGTTGGGGAACAAACCTTACTAATGACCTTGGTCTTAAATCCATATCGTTGGTAAACAAGCTTATCGAAGCAATGGGACGACCCACGGTTAAGTTGAGCGATAACCTTGCTAAGGCAATCGGGCCAGCAGATGAAATTGCGCGCTATAAGCGAATATTTGGCTACGATTCGAAATTCACTGAAAAGCCAACGTACTAACAAATTACGAGGGGAACGAAGAAGTTCCCCTCCTTCCTCCGGTTATTAAAGTTAACGCTTGATAGCCGAAGGAAGGAAAAGTAGTTCTTAAAAAACTGTTCTACTCGAACAAATATATAGCACAGGGAGAAGAAAATGAGTGAAAAAAAACACGAAGTTATGATCCATGGGAAGACTATTCCGGTCCATACAGATAAGGTCATAATCACAGGCACTGGTTATGCGAATGACTCAGATCCTGTTGAGGTGATGCTTAGCAGTAATGCGTTCAATCAGTGCTGGCTTGATAGAATCGATTCTGATACCGATATTGTAGAAATACATATCCAATCTATCGATTTCTTGCCCAATGGAGAAATTTTATTCATAAAGCCATACGTCCTAATAAGGGATCCTGATGGAAAGATCTATCCACGAACATTCCTGATTCGCAAAGACGTGGTTAGTTGTTTCATAGTTCTTGTCTGCGAAGGCAAAGAGTATGTCGTTATGATTACACAGCCCAGGGCAGCAACTGGCTACTCAAACATCAAAAGCATTGTAGCTGGAATCATTGATGACGGAGAAACTGCAGAAGAAGCAGTCATACGGGAAACACTAGAAGAAACAGGCATCACAATTACTCAAGATTGCGTTGTTGACCTAGTAAGGGAAATCTATGGGGAAATTCCACATGGACTTTTCTTGGCTCCTGGAACCACTAATGATAATTGCAGGCACTTCGCTGCCATCAAAGAAATCTCAGTCTCTGAGCTTTCTAAGTTGCAAAATTCTTTAGCCGGAGCCGCGGGAGAAAACGAACGAATTCTTGTTCAAGTGCTTCCTATCGATGAATTCATCTCTAATACCACAAGTTCCAATTCTATTTCTGCATTTGCCCTCTATCATCACTACAAAGAAAGAAAGGAATGTAATGACTGAACAGAAACGAAGAAGTAAGTCGCTTAGAAGTTCGCCTGACCCATGGCCGGGCAAAATAGAACTCGAAAAACTTTGGGGACCTTGGCCACCTCATGTCTATTTCATTAGACATGGCCACGGCTTTCATCAGCTTGGAAGAGAGCTCGTCGATGAAGGTGTTGCTGTCGGACCAAGACAGGCTCTCGGAGCAGATATTCCGAACCACAAAACCCCTCTGTCACCACTAGGAAGGTGGCAATCTAGAGAAACAAAAAAACTGCTTACGATAGAGCCAACTTGTGTGTATGTTTCCGATCTTGACCGTGCAATCGAAACAGCAAGCATACTTTTTCCCAACATAGAGCCACTTCAAGACCCTCGATTAAACGAGAAGTATTATGGAGCTGCTCACATGCTTAGCGAAGAAGAACTGAGGTTTTTCTTCCCAGCACAATTTCATGCTTATCAACGAGATGGAAAATATCACTCATCTAAAGGTCCCGGCGGACAAACATATCCAGACCTATACCTGTTTATCCGAGATTTCATCGGTAGCATCAGAAGGAATTGGAGCTGGCATGACACGGTTGTCATTGTTTGTCATAGTGCTGTTATGTTGGCCGTTAGAATGGCTTTTGAACACCTAGGTCCCAACAATCTTTTTGAAATAGCCAGAGAACAAGATATCGGAAACTGTGGAATTATCCACTACGGATGGCCAAAAGACAGCAAAATGGGATGGAGCGAGAATAAGTATCGAATCACGCTTCTAGACAAGCCTCGTGTTCTTTGGCAAATCACAGAAGAACAAAAAGCCGAACTTAGAGATCAAGCTCTCAAAGAATTGCCTGATCTACAAAAACAATTTCCGCTAATTGATCTTCCAATGCAGTAAAATCACAAGAGGAGTAAGTAGCTCATCGTGGGAAGCATCCAACGTGGTGCTTCCCTCCTTCCTCCGGTTATTAAAGTTAACGCTTGATAGCCGAAGGAAGGAAAACACACAAACCTTCGAGGTTCTTTACAATTAAATACACAAGACACACAAGCCCTTCGACCTTTCGACGGGGCTCAATCACAAAACCTAAAGGATGGTGATGCAGATGCAAAGGACTGGAAAGATTGTATATTATCCAATTTTGCCCGAAGTTGACGAACCTGGCTCTGAAAGAAGTGGTGATGTTAGGCGGTGGATTGAAGATTTTTTGCTTCCAGCAGGAACCGCAACTAGAATTGAAAGCGAAGCTAATGCCTACCTCGTTGCCACTGGTGACGGCGGACTCATGAGGGCTGCTAGAGACAAGCGCGATACCGGAAAGCCTGTAGTAGGCATTAACAGGGGCCGATATGGTTTCCTGTTAAATCCTATTTTGAGCATTAACGATCTTCCCAAAGATTTTTCTCAACTAACAATCGTAGATCTGGAGCTAATCCAGGGAGAATTCATCACCAAAGAAGGCAGGTCTATTGTTTATCTAGCCTTCAATGATATCTTTTTGGGTGTCGGCGCTGCAGATTATTCGACCTTCAAAATAACCGGAGAACGCGGCGACTTTCCCGAAAGACAAGTTGAGGGCAATGGTATAATTGTCGCCACACCTCAAGGAACATCAGCTTACGTTCTGAAAATTAGAGGCACAGCAGCCTTGTTGCCTCTTAGTGCAAAAGCATGGTTTATTGCTGGCATGGCAACTGGGCCATATCCATCTGATCACGTTGAACCTCAAAAAATAACCATAGAAGTTGTTTCGCGTGATCGGGTTGACGGATTTGCAGACGGCAAAATGCAAACTGTTGAAAACGTGGAAAGAGTTATCATTACTCCAACTGACAATAGAGCCCAACTTGGCTTTATTAAGGGTATAGATTTGGCGGTCAGGAGAAGAAAGCTTGCACGAAAACTGGAAATAGGAGAGTGAAATGAATGCTGTTATTGTTTCAACTAAAGCATCTGTGTATTTCGCAGAACTGCTCTCAAAGAAGCTAGACATTCCTTTCCTTGGAACCGAAAGAACTATCTTTGGCGGAGGAGAGCGATACTATCGCTTAGATATCTCTGACAGGAATGATCTTTTCGGCAAAGACGTCATCTTTGTTGGTAGTACCCACAACGATGAATCTTTACTTGAGATTATACGAGTCGGTGAGACTCTAGCCACTCTTGGCACACGAAGAAGAATCTTTGTTAACTCATTCTTTGGTTACTCAACCATGGAAAGAGAAAAGAATCCAGGAGAAAACATAGCTGCTAAGTCTTGTGCGCGAATGCTCTCGAATATTCCTGGCGGAAGCGACAACACCTTCCTCATGATGGACCTCCACATTGCTGGACTCGTTCATTACTTTGAAGGCGATTGTATTCGCAGAGAACTCTATGCTGAGAAC
>Ga0222658_1001081_pt1 | contig 12655 bp, 15 predicted proteins | sample AntAcemetagen476_FD_179830 | JGI IMG/M metagenome (GOLD analysis project Ga0222658, IMG submission 179830) | Saline water microbial communities from Ace Lake, Antarctica - #476 | ecosystem: Environmental > Aquatic > Non-marine Saline and Alkaline > Saline | place: Antarctica: Ace Lake... | reverse complement strand
CCTGAGTTTGCAGGCGCCTAATTGCCCATTAAGAGATGGGAAAAGAGCTTCTTAGAGCCTTGAAATAGTTCTTTGTTTGTGATAACTATTCTCTCCTTTCAGAGAGATCTGAAGGGATTTTTGGTCTTTCACAATTCGTGTTGTTTTAAGGGCCCTATGGGCGAAGGAGATTGTAGTGATAAGGAAGTTGAAGTTGTTGATGTGTGTATGTTTTTTGGTAGTAGCGGTCTTGCCGACCGTTGCGTTTGGAAATGAGAATGCTACGGCTCATCACTGGGTGCCGCCGTTGTTGAGTGTAGTGCCGTTCGGGGTGATTCTGTGTTGCATTGCATTCTTGCCGCTGATGCCTTTGACTGAGCATTGGTGGGAGCGCAATAGTAACCGAGCACTTGTCTCGGCAATTCTGGGGTTGCCTGTGGTCGTGTACGTGTTAATGCACAATGTACATCACGTGCAGGATACAGGGTTGGAGTACTTCCAATTCCTGTCACTACTTGCAACTTTGTACATTGTTGCCGGAGGCATACACATCACGGGGAACCTACTCGCAAAGCCGTCGGTGAATACGTGCATCATGATGGTCGGATACTGCATCGCGAGCATTATTGGAACAACAGGTGCGGCGATGGTGCTCATCTTCCCACTCTTGAAGACTAACAGGGAAAGAGTACATAAGAGGCACACCGTGGTTTTCTTCATCATCCTCGTGTGCAATCTGGGCGGTCTCTTAAGTCCAATTGGAGATCCTCCACTCTTCCTTGGCTACCTGCGTGGAATAAGCTTCTTCTGGTTCGCAGAGCACCTCTGGTGGATATGGATTGTTGCGGGACTAGTTTTGCTTCCACTCTATTTCTGTCTGGATGTGTACTGGTATAGGAAGGAGCCCGCAGCTGCTCTATTTGATGACGAAGAACATGAAGAGCGGCTCGGCATCCTCGGGAAGCCAAACCTCATCTTTCTCTTCGCCATTGTCCTTAGTGTAGCTTGCGCAGTTCCAACACCATTCCGCGAGCTAGTCATGTGGACTATGGCCGCCGCTTCGTTGTTGTATTGGAAAACGACGGTGGGTGCTAGGGCCAGGAGTAGAAATAAGTTCGATTTTCATGCCATCGTTGAAGTGGCAATAGTCTTCGCGGGCATCTTCGCAACCATGATGCCAGCGCTGATGCTGCTGGGTGCGCGTGGGGGAGAGCTTGGTGTTAACACTCCTCTAGGGTACTTCTGGGCAACAGGCGTCTTCTCGTCCATTCTGGACAATGCGCCCACCTTCCTCTGCTTTCTCGAGCTGTGTAAGTCGACTGTTGGAGTTGAGCACGCATCCGAACTTATGAGTTCTGCGCCTCAGATCCTTGCAGGGCTCAGTGTCGGCGCCGTCTACTTTGGTGCTATGACCTACATCGGGAATGCACCGAATTTCATGGTGAGGGCGATAGCAGAACAGCGTGGGGTGCGTATGCCTTCGTTTGTAGGCTATACGTTTAAGTGGAGCATTCCACTGCTCCTCCCACTGTTTGTTGTCATTGGTCTGCTGCTGGCGTTTGTATAAAACGCCTGAACAACACGTGAGGAAGATCTCGTGCCGCACTCCCTTGGGGTGCGGTTTTTTATGGTGGACGATACTGGATTCGAACCAGTGACCTTACGGATGTGAACCGTACGCTCTAACCAGCTGAGCTAATCGTCCAAAACGATTGTCGCCATGGCAGTGTAGGAATGTGCCACTAAACAAGCAACATACTCACTTCAGTATCTTCTCGATGTGTTTAGCAAACTCAATTGTTGAGATATTGACAAAATGAGATAATTGGCTATACCATTCATCATATGAATGAAATGCCAGAATCACAGTCAGATACTTATGTTATTGGGCCAGATGATTTAGAAGCGGTTCTAAGTCAGTACCGTGGCGCACGGGGTGGTGGATACCCCGATGAAGAAGTATCTCAAGTTGTTGTTCAGTCGCAGACTCCTCCGGTAAGTAGAGAGGTGGGTGATCCTGTTGCAGCGGTACTCATGCATACTCGTGATGCAAGAGATGAGAATGATCATACTTTGACAGTAGTAAACGGAGGAACTCACGAGGATTTTGCCGATAAGTGAATCTTCTTACGCTAGTCTTTACATATGTCCATATCTCCAGATCGCATTCTTTACGAAGATGATCATCTACTTGCAGTTAACAAGCTTTCTAGCGAGCTTGTAGTTAAAGGCAAGGGGGCAGTGGGTAAACTGCCACTGCTCGATCTCATGTGCCAGCAGTATCCTGGCTTGCGCGCTGTGCATCGTCTGGATTTTGAAACCTCCGGCGTCGTGCTGTTTGCACGAACGCGGGACGCAGCGCAGCGAATTAAAGATTCTAATTTTCGCGGGTGGAAAAAGGTTTATCGCACGCTTGTTGCGGGTCGCATTGATCGTAGTAGTGGGATAATTCGCACACCACTTCCAGCACGTAGCCATGGCACTGTGCCTGCACTTACTCGTTATCATGTACTTAAACGTTTTGTGAATTCTTCCTACATAGAAGCGGATATCGAGACTGGGCGGCATCATCAAATTCGCAGACACTTTGCAGCAATCAAATATCCTCTTGTGCTTGATCATGTATACGGCCACAAAAGGTTCAATCAAGTTTTTACGAATGAGCTTAAATACAGAAAATTTTTCCTTCATGCATTCTCGCTTGATCTTCCGCATCCTGTAACAGGGGAGAAATTACATATAGAGGCGCCCATGCCGAAGGCATTCGCTACGGTTATTGCAACTCTGGGAAGTGGCAAGTGAAGCAGTGGAAAGTTGCAAGTATGGATTGCGAGGCTTTCCACTTTCCACTTTCCACTGATACACTTTCTCCGTGCGCGTACTTTCCGCCATGCAACCTTCCGGCCAATTGCATCTGGGTAATTACCTTGGGTCCATGCGACCAAATCTTTCTTTTGCCAAGAAGGCGGATGAAAGTTTTTTCTTTATTGTAGATCTGCATGCACTTACAACTTTGAAGGATCCAGAAGCACTCTGCCAGGCACGGGAAGAGTGCGTTCGTGATTATCTGGCGGTCGGTTTTGATCCAGAGAAATCCGTGATCTTTTATCAGTCACAAGTTCCCGCACACACTGAGCTTATGTGGATTCTTAGCACGGTGACGCCGATGGGACTCTTGGAACGGGCCGTGAGTTACAAAGAAAAGGTAGAAAAGGGGATTGCTTCCTCTGTTGGACTCTTCGCGTATCCGGTTCTTATGGCTGCAGATATTCTGCTTTATGGTGCAGATACTGTCCCTGTGGGCAAGGATCAGAAACAGCATGTGGAGATCGCTCGAGATATCGCTGCAAAATTTAACAACACGTTTGGTGAAACATTTGTGCTTCCCGAGCCTGCTATTCATGAAGACGTTGCCGTTGTTCCGGGGACGGACGGTCAGAAAATGAGCAAAAGTTACGGCAACACCATTCCGCTTTTCGGAGACGAGAAAGCGATTAAAAAGGCAATTATGGGCATTGTGACGGATTCCAAGGGGGCAACTGATCCTAAAGATCCCGACAATTGTCTGGTTTTCCAAATCCACCGCTTACTTCTTCCGGATGCGGGTGCGGAGGCTCTTGCGAAAGAATATCGCGATGGAATCTCGTATGGTGATGCCAAAAAGCTGTTTTTGGATTCGTATATGGACTATTTCAGTCCTATGCGCGAACGAAGGGCATCTCTTACAGATACATACGTTCGTGATGTTTTGGCAGCAGGTAGAGAAAAAGCGCAACAGATGGCAGAAGAAACAATGGAACGCGTACGGCCCCTTGTTGGGTTGAAGAGATAGGATGGATGTGTTATAATAATCATACAAATACACACCTCTATCTATGAAAAATCGAACACCTTTACGTCGCAATATTGTTGTTGCACTGACTCTTGTTGCCATCTCAGCACCAGCAGCGTCAACTGCACTTTTTGGTTCTTTGCTGTGGAGTGAAAGTGATCCATTTGCGGTACAAGGTCGTGTGAGAGAACGCGCTATTCATAATCGCGAAAACTTCCGTGAGCAGCGTCGTGCATACGAGCGTGCTTTGGATTTTTGTAGAGAAGAGCGCATTCGTACGGGAGAGGAAATTGAATGTCCTGATTTTAATGATGCTGATTCCTATCGTGAGTTTATAGATGATCCGCAGCACGGTGCAGCGCCGTCTGTATTGGAGCAAGAAGATGCAGATCTTGATGTTCGTGATCGTGCTTTGCTGGAGCAGTATGTACAGCAAGGACGTTGTCCTGCACGTCTGGCTTCACAGGGGTTATACACTCGTTGTGTTGAACGTCTTGACGATGCTGATCGTACTTCTTTGGTGGGTGGATTCCTCAATGACCGTGTTGTGCGAAAAATGAATGAGGCAATGGGTCTTGCTCGCACGTTGCGCTCTAGGCTAGAGCAGGTACGTGCCCCACGAACTTATAATCCAGCAACGCTTACAGGGTCTACGCGACGTAGGTAGAGAAGCGCAAAGTTAAAAGTTAAGAGTGAAAAGTTTCACTTTTAATTCTTAATTTACGCTGCCGTATTCTTTGTTTCTTTGGTAGCCTTTAGGTTCTAGTATTTTATCTGCATCTATGTCTCAGCCACGTCTAATCCTCGCTTCTGCCAGCCCACAGCGCGCCACGTTGATGCAGGGGCTTGGGCTGAGTTTCGACATCATTCCAAGCGATATTGCTGAGTCTGAATGCAAGGAATGTAATCCGGAGCGTCGTGCTGAAGTGTTGGCTCGAAGCAAGGCAGAAGATATTGCTGCGCGCAATACAGATGCTCTTGTTATTGGATGTGACACGCTTGTTGTTGCAAGTGACGGCACCATGCTTGAGAAACCTTCTGATGCGGATGATGCTCGGCGAATGCTTGAGTTACAAAGTGGGAAGCCTTCGTATGTCCATTCTGCTGTGTGCGTTATTGGTTCTGATTCAGCAAAGGAGGGTCTTTCTTCCAGTATTATTATGTTCAGAGAACTTAATGCAGGTGAAATAGACTGGTGGTTAAAAACCGGCCTCTGGGAAGGAAGGTCTGGTAGTTTTCAGATAGAAGGTCCGGGTCAGCTCCTTATAGATCGCCTGGATGGTGACTGGACAGGAGTTGTGGGTCTGCCAGTTGCGTTGCTTAGGCGACTTATGGAGGAATCGGGGGTATCGGTTGCTTCTTAGATCGAAGGATCTTCTTCGTGCTCGCCAATATGTCCGCCAATGTCTTTACCTAGGTCGTATTGCCCAGCCTCTAGGTTGCGTGCATCCTCTGCTGGTACGTCCTTTTTGTCATCATCGTCATCGTCATCTTTCCAGGGCATGAGAGTGGGGAGTAGGGAATTAGGAGTAGGATGATTATACCTGATGGAGCTTATATGTGCGTAGAGAGCGTCGTGCTTCCAAATATTGCGGGAATGTTTTATCTACAAGCGACCAAAATCGTTTGCCGTGGTTGTGGTTTTTACGGTGTGCTAACTCGTGCACTATCACGTAGTCGAGTAAGTGCTCTGGTACAAATAGTAGTGCTGGGTTGATGGTTATCACGTTGCGTGGGGAGCAGCTGCCCCACTGCGACGATGCGATTCGCACGCGCACATCTGCTGGTTGCGTTCGGAACATACTGTCATTCCACAAAAGAACGCGTTCCAGAATTTCAATTTTGTATTTCTGTGAAAGTGTTTTCCACAGTGCGCGGTGAAGCTGTGAACGATTGGTTTTTGGACCCACTTTCATGTTGCAGTCTTGTCCATCCCACACTGCTTTTGTTCTCTTCCCTGCCACAAGTGCGAATGTGTGAGCATTGCCGTTTGCAGTTTCAATATCAATCACACTCGAGTTTTCCAGAAGTGGTCTAAATGGATCGATACATTTTCGTTTTCTATCCTTTTCCACTATTTGTTGCATGCGTTTAACCAGATCAGCAACATGACTGTGCTCTTCTGTGCGCGTTAGTCCTCGTGCTAGACGGATCACAATCTCGTCGTTTCTGTACACCGCACGTGAATGCCGGTTGTGTGTTCGCTCAATGCGATATGGCAGCATGAGTTGATTCTACTCCAGAATCCTATAATCATCTCCCAGGTGTCGCAGTAACCTGCGATTTAAGTAGAGTGTAGTGCCGGTGCCGTCATCTTCAGTTTCTTCTTCTGGTTGCGGAGGTCCGTGCATTTTTTGTGCTTCCTCCAAATGATCCAGGCATGTATGCATCTTGTTCTGTGCTCCATTGATTCGGCTTTGTGCTGTTGTAAGATCTTGGGCTGCACCTGCGTCTTCCAGAAGTTCTTCTTCTTGCTGCAAACACGTAATGGCATCAATCAATATGTCTGTTGTTTCCGGATCAAGATCTTGCTGCTCCTCAGCTACGATCGCAACACGTGTCATGAGGCTTGCGTTCCATGTCTGCAATTTCTCTGCCTGTAGTTTGAGCTGCAGCAGCCAAAATGGTTCTCGGTATGTTATACGCAGGTTCTGTTTGGCTTCTTTGAGCTCTCCCACTGCCTGGAACACATCACTTTCTATGGCTGTTACGATTGTTTGTAATGCATCCGTAAGTAGGTCCAGACGCGTAAGCGCAAGTGATCGCGTATCTTCTGTGACACCCGGCATTACTTCAATGTGCTCTTTCTCTTTGCGAAGAATCTCCAGTTCAAGCTGAAGGTCTGCTTGTGTACATCTCAATGCGATGGGGATTTTGGTGAACTTACTCGCACTGCGTAGCTCCTCTGCACACTCAGTACGATGCTCTTCGCGTCTTTTTAGATTCTTTTGAATCTGCTTCTGAATTGCTAGCAATTCGTTCCATGTCTCGGTTATGTCCTTTCGGAATGTCTGTGTTCGAGCAACACGTGTTTCCCATTCAAGCTCCGCAGCACGTTGTTGAATAGATCTTAATTGCTCAGCAATGCTGCCTGATGCACTTTCTCCCGTTACTGAAGCAGAAGAGTTGCTGTTCCCTCTAGTTGTGGTCACAGCAATTGCACCGCTGCATATTACAGCGAGCATAAAGTAGGGAAGTGCCGATTGCAGGCTGTCTTGCGACCTGTGTCGCGTCATGGAAAAGATTGTAACACAGGTAATCTTTGGTGTTGGGTTCTTCTTATAATGCTTCTTTGGGTTTTTGTACTGTGCTCAACTTATCCAACTTTCGTACACAACGCTTTAGTATGCTCACAACATGATCGAGATCCTCATTAACGATGAGGTGATCGAAGAGATCCTTGCGACGATCAAAGAATATAAGGTCCTGTTCTGCGTTGCGTAGCCGATCGCGAATACTCGCTTCGCTATCACGTCCACGCTTGCGCAGTCGGTGTAACAACTGCGAGAGCATTGCTCGCCTGCTTTGGCCTGGTGGCAAAAGGCCACACGAGAGAATCGATCGTCGTCCGTAATGGTGTGAGAGGTCCTTGAGTAAGTGCATTTCTGTAACAACTGTTGGAATCTTTCCTTGTTTCCAAATGCGTTCGATGTCCTTTGCTTGGTATCCATACCATCTGTTCTCTGTGTTAGATGGGATCCGCGTCGCAGCTATAATAAGTCCTTGATCTTTGAGATCCTGGAATTCTTGTTCACTTACATAACTGTATTCATTCTTATCCTGTTTTTTTGGATCACGTGTGGTGATGATTGGTACGTGCTGTGCGTAGTCGCCAATCACCTGAGACAGAAGCAAGTTGACCGTAGATTTACCAACTCCAGATGGCCCTGTAAGTGCCAGTATGTAACCTTGTACTTTTTGTTTTTCGTGCAGTGGTGCGTGCTGCATAACTGTAGGTTCATACACAATGTCATATGTACGCAGGCCTGCGTTATTTATTTTCATGAGTTGCATTCTAGGAGCAACGTGTTGACCAATGGCAATTGGCTTAGCACCAGTGATTGCTCCCAGTGTTCGTGATCCATCTTCCAATTCGATGAGCCCAATGCAGCGTGGCTGTTTAGGGAAACCGGCAGGCGGATGTCGCACAATAGTATGTGAGAGCACAGTTCCGCAGAGTGCACGTGAGTGCCTCTTTTTTTGTGCTCTAGCGATAATGGATGGTGAGTCGTTCATGTTTTTAATTTATGCGATTGAGTGTTCAAGAATGTGAACGCCACATGTAACACCTGCGCCTCCGAAGTTGTGGGCAAGACCCCATTGCTCTTTTTGTTGCTTTAGCTGGCGGCCTACTTCTATGAGTTGCTTGATTCCTGTTGCCCCAACTGGGTGACCGCATGCTTTTAGGCCTCCGCTGCCATTGATTTGCAAGTCTGCTGGAGGGTTTTTGTATAGTTCTATTCCCTGTCCCGGTTCTGCAAAACCAAGATCCTCAAGACTAAGAAGGGCTGCGATTGAGAAGCAGTCATGCAGTTCAATAACGCTCACATCAGATCTCTGGATTGTTGCTTCTTCAAAGGCGCGTTCTGCAGCATCCTTTGTTGCGGGGAAGCTAGTTATGCTAGTCCTATCCGCAATGCTGGTTGTGTCGCTTGTTAATTGTGATGCAGATATTTTCAGTGAGCTTTCACATGAAGTAGAGAGCAGACATGCTGCTGCACCATCTGTAATCGGCGAGCAGTCGAGCAGCCTAATTGGGTCTGCTACGAGTGGGCTTGCAGATACCTGATCCGAAGTTACCGACTTTCGGAACTGTGCATATGGGTTTTTAAGTGCACGCTCGTGATGTCGTGTGCTCACATAGCTAAGTTCTTCACGTGTTAAGCCGTACTCATGCATGTATCTTTCTGCAATTAGTCCAAATAATCCAGGGAATGTAATTCCGCTTGGAGCATCTTTTTCTGCATCTGCTGCTCCCATGAGTGCTGCAGCAATTTCATCACTTGGCGTATCTGTCATCTTCTCCACACCTACTACAAGTACGTTCTGTGCTCGTCCGCTTTCTAGTAGGCTACAAGCCGTGTGCAACGCTACGGCGCCGGAAGCACAAGCAGATTCCACACGCAGTGCAGGTGGATGGTGAGGCAAAATGCTTGCTGCAAGTGCTCCAAGGTGTGCTTGAGAGTTAACACGCTCTGCAAGCATGTTGGACACCACTACGATATCGACATCCAACGATGTGCATGGCGCATCGTCGAGTGCAGCGGTGATTGCTTCCTCCATTAGGTTACGAAGGCTTGCATTCCACCGTTCGCCGAACTGTGTTTGCCCGGCACCAATGAGGAAAATGTCTCGCTCCATTGATTAAGTCTTGTGTATTGTAAGGGAATTGCAGTAGAGGTACAGAAAAACATCATCAGTGAGCCCTTGCTGCCATTTGCTGTTGGTACTGACTGTATGTCAGATGCGTTGTCTCACGTGTGTCTATTGGCAGTTTTACTCCATCACGCAGCATAGTGCAGAGGAAAGCATCACATCCGGCACCGGAGCCGTAGGAAATGAGCAAAATCCGCTGATCTTTCTTAGCTTCCTGCAGCACATGTACGAGTCCAATCAATGAGCATGCACTGTATGTATTGCCGATATGCGGCACTATGAATCCGAGTTCCATTTGTTCTTCCGTTAGCTTAAATTCCTTTGCGATACGGGATGGGAACTTTCCGTTTGGCATGTGCAGAACAACATGATCTATATCTTCCAAGGCAATCTTGGATGTTTCTAACACGGACTGCATGGTTGTGCGTACGTGATGAAAGTAGCCAGGCTCTCCTGTAAATCGTCCACCATGGCTTGGGTATTGTTCGTCGGATGCACGCCAGAAGTCGGGTGTGTCTGTTGTAAAGGAGATCGTCTGGTCGATCCTGCAGAGCGCGTTCTTCGTCTGCTCAGGTCCGAGTAGTAGAGCAGCTGCACCGGCTGCAGCTGTGTATTCGAGCGCATCACCCGGGCGACTTTGTGCAGTATCACTGCCGATCGCCAGCCCATATCGAATCTGCTTGCAGCGCACCATTGAATCCACAATTTGCACTCCGGCGGTTCCAGCTTTGCATGCGAACTCCAGGTCTGCGCAGTGGCAAAAAGGATCTACTTCCAGTGCTGCTGCTACCATTCCACTCGTAGGTTTTACTGCATAAGGATGACTCTCCGAGCCAACGAACAAAGCCGAAATCTGTGATGGTTTTACTTCGGCGATGTCAATTGCTTGCTTACCAGCTTCGTATGCGAGAGTGAATGCATCTTCTCCTGCGTTTGGTACTGTTTTTTCTTCCACGCCAATGCTTTTGCTCACAGATGCGCCATCTTCCCCGCGTTCTTTTGCTATTTCAGAAACGCTGATACGGCTACTTGGTATATGCATGCCGAAGCCGATGATGGCGGAGTGGGATGACACTGTTAGCGCATTGTAGCGTTTTGTGTCGCTCTTCCATGAAAAAGTTCCATGTTCTCACGTTACCACGTTTGCACGTTCGGTCATTGAACGTGTTAACGTGCAAACTTGCGAACGTGTGAACGGACATAGATTATGCATTCATCTTCCCAATCGTCTGTGCGCCTTTGCTAGCTGATGGTTTGCCTGTGCTGCGAGTAGAGAAATTTCACCTGCGAGCACGGCAGCACCAATGGATTCTGCAAGTTGTTTACACGGATGCAGTTTTGTCTCTGGCTTGAGTAGCAAGTCGAGGCACTGTTTTTGTGCGGGGAGTGATGTGCCACCACCACGTACGCCTATGATGATAGCGGGGAGGTGTACGATTATTCGCAGCCCATCATTTACCTTTTCAACAGTCGTATCTGCAAGAGAGCCTTCCACTACATGTGCAGCATCTTGTCCGGTTGCAAGGTAGAGCGCTGCAATGATGTTTGCTGCGTGCAGATTTTCTCCAAGTGCACCTGCCACTCGTGATCCTGCTTTTAGTTTTGCATCTGCAACTGCGAGCATTGCCTCCGGTAGAGACTTGAGATCCTGTTCAATCACATCAGTTGTAAGTGTTATTTCTGCAGTTACTTCGTATCCACGTCCGTGTTCCTTCGTGCGCTGGCTCGGCTTTTTATCACTGTCGACATTCCCCGCCACGGTAACAAATGTCACATCATTCTCGAAGTGTTCCACAATCCACTCTCCGATTGCTTGTGCTGCAATAGTGACCATGTTCATTCCCATTGCTTCATCGGTGTTTGCGTAGATAGTAAGGAAAACATGACCTTCATGGTGGTCGATCGTATTCGAGAGGATGCTTAAGTGGTTGCTTGTTGCTTCACCAACCTGTTGCCATTCATCAGTTTTCTCCTTGAGAAAGCCAACAAACGCTTGTACACCTTTTTCATTAGTGCGGAATGCAATTGAGCGTGAGATGCCATGGTGTACGTGCGTCGTTTTTGCCCCTCCAATTTGCGAAATAACTTTGCATCCGCGGTTCACACTGGCCACGAGTGCGCCTTCTGTCGTTGCAAGTGGTAGATGGATCTGCTCAGTCTTCCCACTACTGAATTGCACACTTAGCGGTCCTGCATATCCAACTGGAATTGGAACTTGACCGAACATCTGTTCACAGTTTTTTTCATCTGCCTGGCCGATGTTCTCTGGGCAGACGCTCACGTCATTGAGCGGTACGCCCAGTTCATCTTCCATGCGCTTGCGACGCTCGTCGCAGCGCTGTGGAGGGGTAAGGCCGTCGGGGAGATTGCGGAGGTCCATTAAGATATGAGTCGTGCACCTGGTCCAATTTTAGATTCGAATACAGTGCATCCTTCCTGTGCGTGTGCAAATTCTTTCACGCGATCTACTGCTTCTTCAGTACAGATCAGCTGCACAGTTGGTCCTGCATCCATGGTGTAGAACACCGGTAGATGTTCTGCGTCACGGAGTTCAATAATGCCACGTGTAATGCGATGTGTATCTTCCGTAAGGTAGTCGAGAGAAGGAGAACTTGTTTTCATCACGTTGTGCATATCAATGCAGTCCTCCTCGGCGACTTTTTGAAGCTTCTCAAAGTCTTTTTGCAGTACAGCATCAATGCATTCTTGTTGCCTGTGATTATTTATCGCATCAATGCGGGCAGAGTAGTGCGGGCTCGTGTGCGCAGTTGGATGTCCCTCTGTTGATCCCACTTTCTTCTCCTCTTGGCTTGGGACAAGAATGATGTCATGTAGTTCCCAATGGGACTCGTCGGCAATTTGTCTACCTACTGCACAATCAATATTTTCACCATCTCCAGCGGCGAGTATGGAAAAGCCACTGAAAATGCTTCGTGCTGCTGAGCCAGATCCAAGACGCGCTATCACGCTCGTCTGTTCGTCGTTGAGTTCAATTACTGGTTGAATTAGCCCCTGATACGCACGTGCGATACAACTGAATACTGCCGAGGAAGATGCCAAGCCAACAGCTGACGGTATATGAGAGCGTACTGTGACTGATACGGATGCAGGGATTGCATCTGGTGCTTCTAGCTTCTGTAGGTACTCCTTGATCAGTTGGAGGTGTGTATCAAATCGCAGGATATCTCTATCTTTCAGAACTCGTTCCGTACCATCTGGGTTGAACGATTTCACGGTTAGCGCATCTGCATGCTCAAGATCTATTTCTACAGTTGGTCCTTCGAGTGTCATGGAGAACGAGTCTGCCATTGGGATGCGCAGATTGTCGTTCCGGTTACCCCAGTATTTGATCCAGGCGCTGTTTGGTGCGGAAATTGCTGTGGGCATTAGAGTTTAAGAAATTGAGATGCAAGTGTACTTCAGGCTGGTAGCGATGCTTGTGATTTCTTGGGTATTTCCAAGCGCTAA
>Ga0222658_1001080_pt1 | contig 12658 bp, 23 predicted proteins | sample AntAcemetagen476_FD_179830 | JGI IMG/M metagenome (GOLD analysis project Ga0222658, IMG submission 179830) | Saline water microbial communities from Ace Lake, Antarctica - #476 | ecosystem: Environmental > Aquatic > Non-marine Saline and Alkaline > Saline | place: Antarctica: Ace Lake... | reverse complement strand
TTTTAAAATATATTAGATATCAAAATAGTGCAAATGATTTTAATATTAAATTAAAATCAAATTCAAATCTAAAACATGAAATATATGTAACAATTTGGAGAAGAAAAGAATATATTGTTCCAGTAAATGAATATAATTTAAGTCAAATACATATATATTTTTCTATTAATATTTTTCACAATAAAGGATGGAATTATAGATATAATAATATAGTGGTTACTGATAAAAATGGTGAAGTACTTAAAGATATTATTTAATCATCATATGATTCTTTATTTATAGGATCACCAACCCTTATAACATCACCTTCTGATGTATATTGTTCATCAAAAACCATTGTATAATATTCCAATCCTACAAAATTACATTTATTACAAACCCATTGATAATAAACTGCATCATCTTGAATTTCTGGATGTCCTTCATAATTTAAATCATCACCACCACAAGCTGGACATACACCTTTTTCATTAGATACATATTTTTCTTCCTTTGGTAATTCTTCTTCATTCCAATCTTCATCATCATATTCTGGTTCTTCAAAAACATTAGGTTGTTGATAATCAGGTTCTTTTTCTTTAGAATCATTTACCCATGAAAATGTAGTTCCAGTTATTTCCTCAAATATTCTTAAATATTTCATTTTTTTAATTATTTTAATTTTTCTTTATTATCAATATTTTTCTTTATGTTTTCATATATATCTTCCCAGTATCGTCTTTTTCTCTTTTCTGATCCTAAACCTTTTGGAACAGGTTTTTTATCTTTAAGTAACGGAGATTTTGAATGATCTGATTGTGGTGTTGAATATTTCATATTAAATCCACCTTCTATATAATCTTCAAACGACATAATCCTATTATCTGGTAATTTGATTAATATATTCTCTATATTAATATCTTCACCACCTCTAATTCGTTTCTCAAAATCTGATATATCTATTATTTCCTTATTCATGTGTTCAAATAATTTTAAGTATTTCATATTAAGTATTTAATTTGATTTAATTTGATTTTATATATTAAAAATTTAATATATAAAAATGATATAAATGTTTTTATTTAAAAAATTTTTAATTATAATTTGATTTAATTTGATTTTATATATTAAAAATTTAATATATAAAAATGATATAAATGTTTTTATTTAAAAAATTTTTAATTATTTTTGAAATAACATAAAAAGTATAAATAAAAATTTATATATATATAATATAAAAAAGAAAATATAATATCATGGGTCTACTTGATTACAACAAATATATTAATGAAGCATTATCACCAGAAGAGATAAGAGCAAGAAAACAAGCAGCTTTAGCTTCCCATATGAAAATGTATCTTTCTAAAGATTTAGCAGAAGTTCTTAAAAAAATGGAAAGTCCAATTGCCAAAGAATTATTAGGGTTATCAAGAAAAAGTGTTAAATTTGATATATCTTTCATGGATAAATCAAAAGAAGATGGAATGGTTACTTTTATTAATACAATGAAAGTAAAAATAATGGAAAAAGGTGGTTTAAATGTAAAATCAGCAAGAAATAACTATAATTCAGAACTATGGAAATCATCAAAAAGAACTCAACCAACTAGAATTAATAAAGTATTAGGAAAGATTTTTGCTGGAAAATATAATTTAGCTGATCTTGAAAAATTTGGTAATGAATATAAAGCTAAATTAGAAGATAAATTTGATAAAATGAAAGTTGTTTATGGTAAAGAAATCAATAAATGGTATCTTGAATCTAATTATGCTGAATTAAAATCTACATTAGGTGGTTCATGTATGAGACAAGCTAATAGAAATAAATATATGAATTTTTATTCTGATAATTCAATAAAAGGCAAAAGTTATTCTCATATTGGAATGTTAATATTATTGGATAATAATAATAAATTAATGGGTAGAGCTATAGTTTGGTTTAATTCTATAAAACCAGAACCTGGTAGAACATTTATGGATAGAATTTATACTTCTCATGATGTTAATCAAATTACATTTATTGATTACGCTAAAAAACATAATTGGTTATATAAGAAACAACAAACATATAGTAATGATCAATATATCGATCCAAGAGATAATAGAACGCATAAAATGGCAATATCATTTAGATTAAAAGAAAATCAAAAATATGATTATTACCCATATACAGATACATTAAAATATTATACACCAGAAACTGGTAGAGTATCATGTAAAAAAGGTAAAAACCAAAAATACAAATCAATTCAAATTACCGATACAGGAGGTGGTTATAATAATGTTTAACAAAAAAAGGGAAAGATTTAAAACTTTCCCTTTTTTTATATCAATATTTTTTATATCTTTGTATTATTAATATTCACTAAAAATCAGAAAATGATATTATATAAACTAAAAAAGAAATATGCTAAAACGAATGTCTGTTTCGTTGAAAACCTACAAATGGACGCCGTAGATAAATGGTTTATTGATATAAATAGTATTAATAAATCTGGAGTTATAAAAAGTTGTATTACAATTATTAAACCAGATTTAAAAAAATGGTTAGATAGTTATTTAAGAGAAGGTTGGATAATTGATGATGAAAATCCAAAAATATGAAAAATTATTATGATTATAATAATTATGGTAAATATTATGATGATAGTTATACTGGTTATTCATCTAAATATGATAAACCATATAATCCCACACTATCAGAACCAATTAAAAAACTATTAGGAATACATTTTAAGTATGTAGATTATAAATTAAATAGATTATCTGATGATAAGTATGCAACAATTGTATCTGTATATCTTACAAATTTTTCAAAATCTTTTAATATACCAGTATCTACATTATTAAATTATTATAAAATAACAAACAATATATGAAAACATTAGGAACAGGATCACTTAAAACACTAAATGGTTTAACCAATATTATAAGTTATGATTATCTATATTCAGATCAAACATATTCAGGACTTTTTATGAGTTCATTAGAAAGAATTGTTAAAGATAAACAAATGTTTATTGATAATTCAATTCGTATATTAGATAAATTAAAAAATAAAAATGAACCATATGTTATTATTGAGAAAGAACAAGATAGATATCCAGGTGTCTTAAAAACAAGAAGGTGTATATCTGGATTAATATCAAGTAAACCTGTTAATAATGAAGACTATATGGGATCATCTTTACATATAATATGGTTTGATGATGGAAATATATCAATAGAAGAATCACTTATGAATATTTTACCAGAAATTGATTGGGATAATAACGCTAAAAACTTTGATTACTAAAATGGGATTATATAATAAAAGATTTTTTAAAAACCGAGTAAAAAACTACAATAAAGTATTAAAAAAAAATCATTGGGAATATACTAATGAACGTTTTTATTTGCATGGTATAAAAAACACAAATTGTTTATCAAGTAATATTAATGACTTTCATAGTTATAAATGTTTTATTATAAATGATGGTATAGATTTTAAATTTATATTCAGAGGAGTTAGTGATAATGTAATTACTAACAGATTTCCTGATATGTTTAAAAATGTATTAGATTTCTTCAAAACAAAAAGTTATTTAATTGTACCTATATTTTTATTAATATCAACAATTAAATTTTTAATTCCAGTATCTTCACTATTTATTTTAATGTATTTAATGTATTTACCAATAGAATATTTGATTCATAAAATTTTATTTGGTAAATTAATTAATACAATTAAATATATAAGAAAAAGAGAATCTAAAAATTTTATAAAACATTCAATAGAAATTGAAAATTGGTTAGAAATAAAATACAATTATCTAAATACTATATAATGAAATCTGATAAATTAAGATTACTTAAATCACAAGGTTTGCTTGATAAAACATTAGAATGTGTAGAAAAATTAGATAATATTTTATTTAGAAAAGTTAGAAAATATGAAAAATATTATAATTTATCAAAACTTAAAAATGATCTTGCCAAATTTATTATTATTTATAAAAAATATAACTTTAATATAGAAGTTAAAAGACATAATAAATTTGAATTAGATTATATTATCTATTTAGATGATGATTATATGATAAATATAAATATAGATTTTAATGAAAATGGAAAATATATATTTTATACATATAATAATATATATCTTATATCAAAAAATGGGGAAATATTAAATAATTGGACAAATGAATGTATGATTTTATTAAATGAAGAATAGAGCAGATTTTTTAAAAAATTTAGATGATATAGTTTATTATTCATATCTGGATGAAAAATATATAGATTTTCAGACAATTATGTATCTAATAGACAGACAAAAATCTTTCGTATGGAGATTGTTGATTAAAATTGAAATGCCCTTTATTGAATATAATAATAGACAATTATACAAATTTGAAGATATTGTTGAAAGCGTTGAACTAATGGAACTAATGGACATTGAAAAATTAGGACTATGAGTAAATTAGAAAAATTCTTGTATTTGATATTAACAATTTTTATATTTTGTGGATTATTTATAATAGAATTTTCGTTTCTTAATAAAATTGAAAGTGATAGTTTAAAATCCTTTATAATTTCAATAGTATTATTTTTAAATATCATTGCAATTGGTATAATAAATATAAATTTCATTAAAATTAAAAATCTTTTCATTAAAGTTAAACACCTATATATCACATATATACCATTAAAAGAATTAAAAAAAACACACAAAATAGATGAACTATGGGATTTAGATAAAATAGATCCTTATGATGAAGAAGATTGGAATGAAAAAGATATTCCTTATGAACCATATGATTTTTAAAAATTCTTTTTTATATATAGATATGTAAAAAATATTTTCTAATATGTTATTAAAATCCTATGATTCATTCCTAAATGAAAATTTCAGCATAAATGATTTCAATATAGGTGATAAAGTAATTGTCAATGGTGAACAAAGTTCTCTACAAATCAATAATCAACCAGGTATAATTGGTAAAAAATCTTATAATAGATTTTATATTGAATTTGAAAATAAATTTAGTACAAGATTACATAGTAATTCAAATAATTATTATCCACGTAGTTGTTGGAATATTACATTTTCAAATAATAAAATAACAATAAAAAAGAATTCTGATAATAAATATATTAATAAATTAACCTATGAATTTCTACATTCTATAACAAATAAAGAAGTACTTGATTCAAGAATGGTTTATATTAAATATACAGATAAACCTGATATGATTTCATATCTATCTCTAAATAAAGCACAACGTCTTAAAGATGATAGAAAATGGAGATCATACTATACTACAAATCAAAGACAAGAAGTTAAAATTGGTAAATTTTTAAAGAAAGTTTTTCCAGATAGTACAGAGAGCCAAATTGAAAAAATGGTAAATGATTATAAATTTTCATATAAGCATCATTTTAAATTTTTTGATTTTGAAATAGTTAAAGGTGAAGATATTAGAAAATATTATTTATATACAAATTATGATGATAATGGTGGTAGGTTACATAGTTCATGTATGAAACAAGAAAATGACCAACATCGTTTTGATATTTATGTTGAAAATCCTGATGTATGTAGTATGTTAATTTTAAAATCTCCTACAAATGATAAAAAAATCACAGGTAGGGCATTAATATGGAAACTTACAAATGGTAATATATATATGGATAGAATATATTGTGCCAATGATGATGAAATGCAATTATTTAAAAATTATGCCAAAGAAAGAGATTGGAAAATTTTTGATGTACATGGGTATACTAGTAGTTATCATGTTCAACTACAAAACGATAAAAACTACGGAAGAGATCGTAATAACCCATATATGGACACATTTAAATGTTATATAAAAGAAGATAATATATTATATTCTGATTACTATAGAGGTAATTATGATCATTTTTATGATGATCATTAAAAATATATTTGTAAAACCCATTATATTCTTGTATATTTATAATACAATAATAAAATATGTCTGAAATAGTTAAAAAATTTTACAATAGATTAGAAAAGATAGGGTTAAAAGAACATTACCCTAATCAAAATGAAATAGATCATCTTAACAATTTACCAAAAATTGATAAATTAACTGCATTAAATGATGAATGTGTTTATAATGTAAATAGAGTATATTATAAAATGCACATCACAAGAATCCTTTCTATTATAATTTTCTTATCTACATTTTATTTTTTAAGTTTCAATTGGACCATTCCAACATTTACATTTCTTACATCATTATTAATATTTAAAATATCAAATACACTTGATACTAAATTATTTGTGTGGAGAGCACAAAATGGTCTTTTTTATTGTTTAAGAGAAGAATTACTCAACAAAAAAAAAGATAAAAATCTAACTAAAGGGATATAAACACAAAAAGCTCCTATTTAAATAGGAGCTTATTTTTTAATAAAGTTATTTTAATTTTACTTATTTACAAATTCTGTAAATTTTCCAGTTTCTACAAAATTATTCTTTTTTTCATCCCATTTTGGATAACCGCCACCTTTTTGAAAAAATAAGACATATTTCTTAGCTTTTTCAGCATCTTCTTTTTTCAATTTTTCATAATATTCCTTCTTATTAGGATTTTCTAAAATTGCTTTTTCAGCTGCTGCAAATTTTTCTTCTTTAGAATCCCATAGAAGTCCTTCATTGTGTGATTCAAATCTTTCTAATACTTTACCTGGTTTATTTTCAAGTTTACATAGTGATGTATGTTCTTTAAAACTTAAAACATTATTTAATTTTCCTTTTGCCATAACTTTATTATTAATTTTTTGTGTTATTCTTAATAGTATATATAAAAAAATAAATTCCATTTTTTTTAAATAAAATTTATTTTTGCTTTTCTTTTTTTATATATATTAATGTGGAAATATCTAAAAAAATCAATAACTTATTAGAAAATTATTTGAAATATTATGAAAAAGATTAAAAAATATAATGAAAGTGTGTTAGATCCATTTGGAGAAGAATCTTGGGATGATGATATTGTTAAACCCATTGATTATTTATCAATATACATTTCATATTATAGTATAATCATAACAGAAAATCAAATTTCTAAAGAAGATGAATATTATGTATATTTAAACTCATTAACTGAAGTAGATATACCATATAATAAAGAAAAAATGGATAAAAATAAAAATACAATAACTATTGATGATGAAGAATCTACAGAATGGTTAATCAAAATAAACAATAGAGATAATATCAAAAATCATAAAAATTTCATAAACAAATGTATATCAAATGATTTAACTAAATATTTTGATAAAACTGGATATAAATTTGAACTCAATAGTATATATGACGATATAGATATAAGAATAACTAAAGATAATTTTGATAATTGTATTGATAAATATTTTTTTAAAAATAAATAAAACTATGAAACTTAAAAGATTTAATGAAAATAATCAAGGTAAAGAAATTGTACGAATCAGGGATATAACTGACTATGGTTATCCTGATGATATATTAGGATGGAAATTAATAGAACAAGAAAATGTTTATTTTGATGGTGAAAAAGGATACGTTGATTATGAATGTGTCTTACAAAGAGAAAAAGATAATAAATTTTTCAAATTCACTTATTCTGATTGGGGTAGAGGAGAAGGTAATTTTTTAGAACAAACTGCAGTTGAAGTAGAAAAAAAAGAACCCAATAATCTTTTTTAGATACATCAAATTCTTCTTCATCCCAATCTTCTTCAAAGGGATCAATATCCTCATACAATTTTAAATATTTCATTTTATTTTTTATTTTAATAGATATCCCCATCTACATTATCCCAATCTTCTCCCATTTATATATCTTTATTTTTTCATGTTAAATAATCTCCTATCACATCTATTAATTGAAATTTTCTTTTATCTAACCCTAAAACTTTTTTATGGTCTTCCATTACTTTAATTTTATTTTCCATTGTTTTAATTTTATTACTTGAATCTTCCACCTTATTTTCAATTATAACATCAATTTCTTCTTTAAATTCCTTAAAAGCAACATCCTTAACATCTTCAAATTTAGATTTATCAATAGCTAAAGCAACAGAATGTGCATTAGATACAATTACATAATCTTGATTTCTTTTATCAAATTTTTTATCTATATCCCAAGAATTCCACCCTAATCTTATATATTTCCTATCACGATAATTTTCAAATCTAACATTATCTAAATAAATATCATCATTAAATCTAATACCTATCCAATCAGAATTATATCTTGGGTTTTTAAAATTCAAATCATTAATTTTATTAAAATTAAATTCTAATATTTTTTCCATTCTTTTCTTTACACCAAGTAAAGTTTCATTAATTTTCTTAATTCCTCTTGTATATTTACTTTGTATAGCACTCATTCTTCTTTTAATTAATGTTGTAAATCCTTTTACATTAACTCCATCAAGTGGAAATTCATTTGTAAAATACATTATATCTTTATTATACTTAGAACCTCTATTACTACAATCTTGAAGATAACCATATTTCTTATTTAAAAATTCTCTAAAGCATTGTAAAGAAACTTGATTAGCCATATAATCACTTGCATTATTTATCATAATATTTCTTCTTTGATTTGCTACATCTTTCCTATGAACCGTATAAGTTAATCTACCGAGTCTTTCACTCCAACTAACTACCAACTCATATAAAACTTTATCTCCCATTGTGAACCCTTGTACCTTACCTGGTGTCCAATCAGATGGTATATAATCCTTATGATACATCAAATCATAAGAATAATGATCCCTGTTTCTTCCTCTTCTACTCCAAAACACATTATATGTTGGTTCATTGTTTCTTGCATTATATACAAATCCTAATTCATATGGTTCTAAAATAGCCACAGTCAATCCTCTACGATGTTCATCACCTTCTTTTAATAAGACAGGTGCATCTTCAGGGTAATTACTATGTCCTGCTTCAACATTATCATAATTAATATAATTCTTTCTATCTAAAAATTTTTCTTCTTCCCAATATTCTTCATCAAATGGATCAATATCTTTCAAATCCCATTCCTTACCATCTGCACCTTTTACTTTTGATTCGTTTAATATAAACTTCCTTAAAAACTTCATTAATATAATTATATTTTATCTATATATTAAAAATTATAAACAGAATTGGTATTTAAATATATAATTATTATATTTATTAAAACAATTTTATAAATGAGAAAAATATTTAATAATGATGATTTAGAATTAACTGATTGGCAATATTATACTAATCACAATTCAACACTTAAATTTAGAATAGGAGATATAATTTTTCTTAAATCTAATCCTGAAATAAAATTAAGAGTTATTAATGTAAATACAGAAAAGGTTTTTTGTATTGGTAAAGACAAAGACATTATTATGGACTTTTTCCCGCAAACTATCTTACATTATAAAGATGCTGGGTTAATGGTTTATAAAAAACAACATATAGTATCACTAAATTAAAAAAAATGAAATTAGAAACCATACTATCCAATTGGGATGATAAAACACAAATGAATCATATATCATATAGAAAATTCAAAGATGTAATTAAATATCAATTTATTAATCCATATGGATTAATAGAATTAATATCAATATTAATAATAGGAATAATAGGTGGTATTTGTATGGTTTTAATATAAAAAAAAATTAAAAATGAAAAATAAAATTAAAAAAATTGTAAAAGATTTTAAAAATAGTTTAAATTGGAAACCATTGTTTTTTATATGGTTAATTGCAACATTAATATACTTTATGGGTGATTCTACGAGTATATCAGGTATTACATTACCAATATTTTCCATAGGTTATTTTATAAATTACTTTATTTTTTGTTCTATTGGTTTTATATTATTAATAATGTTTTTTTTCCACATGAGATCTGAAAGAAAGTCAAGAATAAAAATAGAATTAGAAAAACAAGAATCAGATAAAAAACTTTTTGAAAATTTCATTGAAAAATATGGTAAAGTACATTATACTGATATAAAAGATGGAAATTCCATTTGGAAATTTCTAAGTAATAAAAATGAAGATGAGTTTATTAATGTATTAAATGAATATAAAAAACTAAAATTTAAATCTAAAAGGTGGAATAATTAGGAAATTGTTAATAACTTTTGTATCTTTGTGGTGTAAAATAGAATAGAAAATTTACTTGGTAAGATTGGAGTAATAGAAATAATATGAAAAAAATTATAAATGAATATGATTACAGTGCCTTTTATGAGGTAGATGATTTATCAAATTTTGGTGATAATCTTACTTTGGATAATTTTACAAAAATCAATCATAAAAAGGTATGTTTCATAGATGAAGAATATTATATTTTAGTGGTGGAACTATCTAAAAAAGAGTGTTTCTATCAATATAAAGATAATAATGAAGTTTTATTATTAACATCAGGGAAAAAGTTTTACGAAATAAATTGGAATGGAAAGTTTCTAAATGTATTAGAAACAAGTGCGGACGAATACGAAATAGAAATGTTAGATAAAATCAGAAAATCTGATGTTATTTATTTCACAACACAATTTTAGGATGATAGTTAGAAAAGAATATTTTAAAGAAAAAAACGATACTTTTATAAATGAATACTATGATACTCATAGTGCCATTATATTAAACAATATCGGTAGACCAATCTATTCATATATAGACGGTGAAAAAGATTTTAAAACATGTAGATTTTGTGGAAAAACACAAGATGAAGTTCCTTTTAATAATAAATCACATGTTGTTCCTAAATTTTTAGGTAATTTTCTTGTTTTATCAAGTTCTGAGTGTGATGAATGCAATGCATTTTTCAGTAAATATGAAACTGAATTAGAAAAATTTATTAAAATACCTTTAATTATTAATAAGCAAGATAATGATTTAAAAAATAGATACGGACAAAACCTTAGTAGAATTGGTGACGATATTATCACACATGGTAAACAAGAAATAGTACAATTTAATGGGATTTTTGTTCTTAAAGTATTTCTTAAATTTGCATATGGTATGTTAAATGAAGATGAATTAGATCAATACAAAGAAATTAGAGACGTATTAAAAAATAATGAGGTTCCTAAAATAACAAATATACTTGATATAACAATCACTAATCCAGAGCCAATCAATAGTGTGGTTCTTTATAGTAATAAAATCAATGATGGGAAATATTCTGATAATATTCTCACACTTAATTTTAATATGAAAAAGATTTGTATATTTTTCAATAAAGATAATTCGAAGATAACTGCTGATGAGGATGTTATAGATGGGGAATATATTAAATTATTCAATGATGTAGAACTTAATAGTCATAGAACTAGAAATTTCAATAAAGAAAATGTACGAATTAGATTTAATATTGATGTATTTATGGAACTAATTAAAAATGGATTATAATGATAGATAAAATTTTAAAATATGGAATATATGTATTCGGTGATGAAAGAAATTTCTTTGATTGGCTGATGTTACCAAATAAATCACTCGGTGGAATCATACCTTATGATATAATCAATACCAAAGAATCTTATAAAATAATGGATATTCTTGGTAGAATAGAACACGGAATTTATAGTTAAAATAAAAAACCCCATCAAATTGATAGGGTTTTTCTTTTTATCTTCCATAAGTTACATCTAACTTTCTATCGTAAAGAATTTCAGGATTAATAATTGAAAGATCTTTTATATTATCAAACGACATCCACCCATCAAAACTACCATCTTTATTAAATCTTTTAATAATAAAATATCTTTCGATATCATCATTATTATTAATAAATTTTAACATTCTAGTTTTATTAATATCAACCACTTTATAACCTTTAAGAATTTTTAAAGCTTCTTCAATTTCTTTTTGTTTTTCTTCTTCAGTTACTTTATCACCAAGAATCCTTTCTTGATCCTCTTGTTTCTTTTTAAGTCCTTGATGTAAAATTTTCATATCCAATTCAATATGATCTTCTTTGAATTCTAAAAATTGTTTTTCATCAGTTTCGTTCATATATTCTTTGAACTCATCATATGTGATATCATAACTATCAAGTAATTCTATAAACTTATCATTTGATAAAATACCATCTACATCCATCTGTTTAGATGATTCTAACCATATACCTCTTGATAAATTTTTAATTCTAAGTTTTTGTCTTCTTTTAAATTCACCAAAATCACCTGTTCTAAATTTACCAATTTTACCATGTCCTTCTAAACATCTAATTTCTTTTCCTTTAAAAACAAGTTTAACCAATTTATCTTCTAAAAATTTATTATAAATCATTATAACACCAGGTTGAAAATCATCTTTATTTAAACAGATAAATCCTTTAGCTCCCATTAGTTTAGTAACCTTTAAGAATGTACTATTACTATCTTTAGTTAATTCTTCTGTTATTTCCATTTCTTCTTCAACTTCACTTGGTAATTTTTCAGGTACTCTTACAATTGGTAGATTATCCCAATCAATTTTCGTTGCGGCGATAGATACTTCTTCAACATATTGTATATCAGTCCCTTCCATATAAGTGTGCTCATAAACACCACCTGATGAAAGATTTGTTATTTCAGATATTGTATCCATAAAGATTGCAGAATCAGTTCTATATGCATTATCTTTACCAAATTCTAAACCATTCTTACCAAATTCTTCTATAACTGCATCTGCAAATT
>Ga0222658_1001074_pt1 | contig 12692 bp, 8 predicted proteins | sample AntAcemetagen476_FD_179830 | JGI IMG/M metagenome (GOLD analysis project Ga0222658, IMG submission 179830) | Saline water microbial communities from Ace Lake, Antarctica - #476 | ecosystem: Environmental > Aquatic > Non-marine Saline and Alkaline > Saline | place: Antarctica: Ace Lake | collected... | reverse complement strand
AATGGTCATACCAATAATTGTCGAGGTATGAAATTTGATGCCGTGATTTTCGATTTGGATGGAACACTTGTGCAATCCGTTCACTTGTATGAAGAAGCCTTCATACATATGGTCAATTCCACTGGAGATCAAATTTCAACGGAAAAATTCCGTAAGCTGTACGGGGAAAATATGCACCTAAGTAGTATCTTAAAAGAGTTGCAGATTGAAGATTCTGAGGATGATCTGCGAAAAATCCGTGATATGTATTACTGTGATTTACTACGCAAGAAGGTTGAATGGTTCCCTGATGCCAAGAATTTTTTGGAAGTTTTGCCGCCAACATTATTAAAGGCAATTGTGACTGGATCATGGCAGAGCTTCGTAGATGCAATCGAAGAGCGTGTCCCTCTCTCGCAATATTTCCGGATAATTATGACCGCAGATGATTACCGACCATACGGAAAACCACATCCCCACAGTCTGCTCCTAACCGCTGACCAGCTTGAGATAGACCCAGAACAATGCATTTATATTGGTGACCAGTGGTTCGATATCGAAGCGGCTAACGCGGCGGGTATGACCAGTTGTCTTATTAAAAGATCCTTCACTACTAAAGATGCAGGAAAAGAAGCAGATATCGTGGTGACATCATTGGAAGAACTCTTGCCACATCTCTTATAGCACAGTTACTGATCCTCGTACCTTCCATCCCTCGTACGGTGTCCAGCCGCACTTAGAATGAAGATCGCTGCCGTTGATCACCCACTCGTCATCAAGATCGATGGTGATGCGTGGCTCATCACTAGCACCCAGAACAAAGCTTCGATTTGGATTTGTGAAACAGAGACGAACAATGTCGTCGTGATTGATTGATGGTTGATGGTTGATGGTTCCAGATGGATTAGGCCAGTGACCTGCCGCGACCGTCAGTAGCAACGGCAACATCGTCTCCACTCCCGGAACACCGGATGGTGCCTCAAGTGGATTTTCTGCCTGCTTCTCGTCGAGAGAGTGAGGCGCATGATCTGTTGCAATGCAATCTACGGTTCCATCTGCGATCCCTTCCCAGAGAGCTTTTTGCTCTTCTGGTGTGCGCAGTGGGGGATTCATCTTTCCGAGTACTCCGATTGTTGCGTAGTCTGCAGTGCTAAGAAAAAGATGATGCGGTGCGACTTCACATGTGATTGGCAATCCTTCTTTTTTTGCCTGACGCACAAGATCAAGTCCTTGTGATGTGGAGAGATGCGCTACATGGAACTGTGTTCCGTGCTGTCGCATTAGATCTATAGCTTGTGTGATGGCAGCTACCTCTGAAGCACATGGACGCATGAGGGAATGAAACGACACGTCCGGTGTTTTACCTTGAATGTGATCCTGAACAATGTGCTGTGCCTCTGCATTGATTTTTGGATCTTCGCAATGCGCAACAAGCGGTGCCTTGAGCTCGGCACAAAGCTTGAACGCCGCTTCTATGGTTTCCCGATTTGCGCCTTGATCTCCTGTGGAGTGATCAAAGAATATTTTTAGTCCGCAGCATTTTGGAGAACCCCAGACCTGCTTGAATGCCTCGAGGTGTTCCATCTCTGTTGCACCAAAGAAGAACCGGATATCTACGTCACTAATTTTTTCAGCTCGGCGGACTTTATCTTCGAATGCTTCTTTTGATGTTGTTGGAGGATTAGTGTTTGGCATCTCGCAAACAGTAAATACGCCACCGGACATAGCTGCTTTGGATTCAGATGCCATGTCACCTTTATGCTCGTACCCTGGCTCACGAAAGTGTACGTGGCAGTCTATAAGGCCGGGGAATTGGATGATGTTACTCATATTGCGGTATAAAATAGTCGTAATGCCCCAATGAGGATAATGCCAAGAAGGAGGTATTCAAATAGTGATGGAGTGATATATCTGAGTATCTTTTTCCCCAACCACATTCCAACAAGAACTACAGGCAGGGAAAAGGCTATCAGCTGAGCTTTATCGGAACTCCATTCAAAATGGAACATGTAAGCAGATACCTTCCCCGTATTCATTGCCAAAGATATGAGTGCAGATGTACCCATAAATACTTCTTTTTTAAGCCCCATTGAAAGCAATATAGGAGTCCGCAGTAGGGTTGCATTCCCAATAATCCCCCCAATAATTCCATTAATTGCCCCGAATAATATAATTTGTTTGGGTGCTATTTTGATAACAGGACAAAAGTGTACTGTTCGCGATACTACGAAAATTACACACATGCAAGAAACACCAATTTGTACATATTGTGCAGGAATCACATAAAGAAGAAATCCTCCTACTATGCTCATTGGGAACCCCGCAGCCATGTACCACCCTGCAATTTTCCAGTTTGCATATGAATGGAAATATCTGATTTTCATGCCCTGAATTACAAAGCCATATAGGGACATCAACACGATCGATGTTCGGATATCAAAAAACATTGAAAAGACAACCAGCATGATGATCCCCAAGCCCCCACCGGCGATTATGGAAAGTATGCCCCCCATAAAAAGAGCAGGCAGGAGAACTGGATATATTTCAGTAATCATGCCTTGCCGAGAAGCATCGCCAAGAGCGCCATCCTCACCGGAACACCATTGCGAGCTTGGCGGAAGTACGCCGCGTTGGGCAACGGATCTACGTCCGTAGAAATTTCGCCCACGCGTGGCAGTGGATGCATAACAATGATGCTGCGATCCTTTACATGACCTGCATTAAGAATGTACTTGAGCTTGAGCCGTTCATACTCCGCAGGATCTTCAAATCTCTCCTTTTGTACACGAGTCATATAGATAACATCTGCATCGAGTCCATCTTCAAGCTCTTCTATTTGTTGATATTGGATGCCTTTCTCGTCAAAGAAATTTGTAACCTTTGGAGGCATCAAAAGCTCCTTTGGCGAAACAAGTGTGAACTTCACATTCTCATAGAGCCCGAGCAAAAAGCTCAAAGAATGCACAGTGCGGCCATACTTCAGATCTCCAACCATTGTGACATGAATGCTATCGAGTTTTCCGAGCTCTTTTTGAATGGTGTAGAGATCCAGCAACGCTTGTGTTGGATGTTGTCCCGGGCCATCGCCACCATTTATAAATGGAACCGGGCTTACAGATGCTGCCTCATCTGCACTGCCCTCTTCTGGATGACGCATCGCAATGATATCGACATACTGACCGATGACATTGATGGTATCTGATACGGTTTCGCCTTTATAAAGCGAACTAAACTGCATGCCCACCGCAGAAACCACTCGACCTCCAAGGTGATGCATGGCAGATTCAAAACTTAAGCGTGTTCGTGTGCTGGGTTCATAAAACAGAGCGGCAAGTACTTTGTCTTTAAGGAGATCGGATCCACCGGATTCCATAACTTTTTCCATCTCTCCAGCAACTCTTAAAATGGCATCCGTATCAGCACGTACGAGTTGCTTTGTGGATGTTAGATGCTGGAAGGAAAGAGGCATGCTCGAGCGCGAAGCTTATCGCAGATGATTATTTCTGTCGAATATTTGACATATGGATAATTGTGCGCAAAATATGCCTTGGTACAGCTCTAGACCAGCGTTTAGCTGTGCTCCCCCTCCTGGTGGCGACTCTACGTTAAATGGGTCTTGTCGGAGATAGGTAGTTGGCTCAGTAAGCGTAAGCCCTGTTCAAGTGAACAGTCCGCAGACGCACAAAGGCGACTCCATCCCCAACGTGACATCGATTGAGCCCACCACCAGGAGGGCTTTTTTGATATACGCGAAAATCTGTTCAAATAAATTTTTGAAGATCGCGTACAATCCATCCAATGCCTAACCGCCAAATCGCTACTTCTACCATGTGGCAACTCGCAAGCCAGGTAACTATGGCTGCTATGAGTATTTTGGCGATCAAGTTCGTTGCTATGGGGCTAACTAAGGAGCTCGCAGGTTTTTACAACTCCGCTTACAGCTTCCTTCAGCTCTTTGGTATCCTCGCAGATTTCGGCTTGTACGCCGTTGCCATCCGTGAGGTTTCTCGTAGTAAACAACGAGGCGAGGTTCTTGGAGCACTTATTGTGCTCCGCCTTTGCATCCTTATGTTTTCAATAGGGCTGGCAATTACCATTGCCTGGCTCGTGCCTATGTGGAGAGGAACTCCTCTACCACTAGCAATCACAATTGCAGCATTCGTCCCAACCTTCACGCTACTCGCCGGAATCCTGCGTACCATCTTCCAGATAACGTACACAATGCACTGGGTATTTTTGGGCGAAGTAGCCCAGCGCATTCTGACAGTGAGTGCCATGGGAGCATTTATTTTTCTTGGTATACGACAAAGTAGTGATGTTCGGGTTCTTTATGCGTTCTTAGCTATTGGAGGATTGGGTGCCCTTTTCTTGTTGTTGTTTTTATGTGCGGCAGGCCGACATCTACTCAAGGTTAAATGGCGTGTGCCAACCGCAATGCTCCGTTCTCTCCTTGCACAAGCCGCTCCTTTTGGCGTCGCTTTTTTCTGCATTGCTCTTTACCGGCAATTCGATGCCACTCTCATAGCGCTACTGCGAGATGATTTTGAGATTCAAAATGCATACTACGGCTTTGTATTGCGCATGGTGGAAATGGGCTACCTCATTCCCACGTTCCTGCTTAATTCAACACTACCAGCGCTGAACGGAACTCACGACGCCCAGGAACGTTCTGTGCTTGGAAAGACATTTTTGGCTGTACTTGTACTTGGCTCAATCTCGTTTCTTTTTTCCGTTATTTGGGCACGTCCGCTCATACAATTGCTCACTACTTCTGCTTATCTTTCCACAGCATCAAGGCCAGGATCCGACACTGCCTTACTCCTTATGAGTGTGCCAATGTTTATGAATGGAATAGTTACGTACTGTTTTTATGTCCTGCTCTCGCAACATAAATGGCGAGGCCTTGTGGCCACACTTGCCTGTGGCGCGGTGCTTTCTATTACATTGAATCTTGCACTCATTCCTTCTCTTGGATTTAGAGGAGCGGCAATTACAGCAATCGTTACAAATGTACTACTCGCCATTGCATTGTTCCCACAGGCTCAACATGTGCTGCCCATGCACTTCACTCGCAGTCAATTACTGCGGTGGGGAGGATTCTCTCTTCTGCTTGCGACTGCTTTGTGGACATACAAGCCTCTGCTAACGGGAGAATGGGCAACTGTTTTCGCTCTGATTAGCATTACACCTCTAATGGGAATATTCGGCATTCTATGTGGGTTTCACCGCACTTTCATTCATGGAGACGAATAGGTGAGCACTGGCTAAAAGTAGGAGAATTTGGTACAATAATTTGAAAAAACTTACACAAACATGCGACAAAAAGCTCTCTTCGCCGGAATAGTATTTGCACTTGCTGGTGTGGGTAATGTGCTAGCTGCACCGCCTCCTAGTATTAGTGGCCTACAAGCAGAGCTCCGTGATGGTGGTAGCATCGCCATTAGTTGGGACGAACCGGAAGACGCGGACATTGCATATTACCGTGTGTATTACAGTAGCGAGTCTATCTTAGTGAACAACGGTACCTATGATGATTTTGAGCAGACTGATGGCCCAAAAGAGTTGTATGTATTTGAGACAGCTCCAACTGTAGATCGACTTTTCGTTTCGGTTCTCGGAGTAAATAGCACAGAAGAAGAGAGCGAGTTCTTTACTGAAGAAGTATCTATAACTCTTCCAAGTTCTGTGTCCCCCACGCTTATCCCGACAAGTGAGCCTCCTGCCGAAGAGGAAGTGGAAGAAGTGGAGAATGTAACTATTACAGATCCTGGTACGCAGGCGCCTCCTGAAGGTGACGACGAAGAGCCAGAAGAGGCGATTTCAGAGCCTCCTGCAGACATCGGCGAAGAAATTATCGCCCCAACAGAGCCTGTATCACAGGAACTGGTTGAGCTACTTAAGGCAGCTGCTGTTTCCTCAACCGGAGTAGTGCTCACGTTCTCAAGTCAGGTAGATATTGATTCCGCAGAAGTGCGTAACGCATTCCACATTTCTACGGCGGAAGGTGACACGTTGCTGATTACAAAGTTGCTTATTCGTGGAGCGGAAGTACATGTGGAAACTTCTGACCAAAAGCCTGAATCTGTATACAGCGTCACAATCAGCGAGCCTCTTCGCGGTGTAGCCGGACAGGGTATTGATACTGTTGCTCGATCTTCATTCTTTAAAGGATTCAAGCCTGAAAAAGAGACTGTGGTAGTTGCAGACCAAAGCATTCTTCCAAATGACATAACGGATGTGAAATTTGCTTCAGAAGAAACTTCTCCTGGCGTATACCAAGTAAGTATTAGCTGGAATCGCGGTGCTCTTACACAGCCAGTTGCTCAATATATTGTGAGCCAGAGCTTGGATAAGGGGGAGACTATTAGTGAGCCGTTTACTATTCCTGGGAATGCCTTCCCACTTGATATTGAAGACGTGCCCACCGGCGAGTTTGGTGTGTACATACGAGTGGTAGATGGATTTGGCCGCATCACTCCTGGAGTATTTGAGACCACAACTATTCCCGTCCCAGAATCAGAAATAGTTCCTGTAACAGAAGAAACTGATGGCCCGCCAGTAGTAGAAGAGCCACCAGAAGATGAAGTGGTGGTGAAAGAATGGGATCACACAGACGACCTCACAGATGCTGGAGCTACATTTGTTATCCTCAGCTTAACTATGACTGGCACGGTTGTTGGATGGCGTCATGGACGAAAGCCCAACAGGAATAAAAAGGCGTAAGGAAGTCAGAAAACCCGTTCCACATGTGTATAGAACGTACGGCTATTTATCATCTTTATATCCATGCCGCGCGTAGCGTGGTTGATAGTATTGCGTGTCATGCGTATTTATTGGATCTTCTTTGTGCTTATCGCGTTAGTTCTACTCGCGGCCCGGGAGTACTCACTGCTCCCCGATGGTCGGGTGCATGCACATATTTTTGATGTTGGTCAGGGAGATGGAATTCTACTCACAAGCCCCTCCGGAAAACAGATTGTGATTGATGGAGGGCCCAATATGGATTTGTTGGAACACTTAGAAAACACCATGCCATTCTTCGATCGGACGATTGAACTTCTTGTGCTAACGCATCCGGACAGTGACCACATAACCTCGCTACCTGAAGTGCTGAGACGATACCAAATTAATCACATCATGCTCAGTGGCGCGATTCACTACTCTGGGAAATATGATGCATTCCTTGCTCTTATAGAGCAGTACAAGATCCCTGTGCTTTTACCTGATCCAGATTTTGATGTTGATATAGGTGATGGCCTTGTGCTGGATGTGATCTGGCCAACTTTTGATGCATTCGGCGTAAAACCGGATAATGCCAACAATCCCTCTGTTGTATTGCGAGCGATATTTGGATCTGGGAGTTTATTGCTTACAGGTGATATAGAGGAAGAGGCAGAGGCCGCCATTCTCGCCTCGGGTGCTGATGTTCGCGCATCAATCATCAAAGTGCCTCACCACGGCAGCCGAACTTCGTCATCCATTGGGTTCTTGCTCGCCGTAGCCCCCAAACAGGCACTGATCTCTTCGGGAAGAAATAATGATTTTGGGCATCCTCACAGAGAAATCGTGGAACGATATGAATCGATGAATGTAAAAACGCAATACACAGCAACTAGCGCAACTCTACACATTTCATGGTAATTCCTGCATGGAATGCTGTCGATTGCGTGTATGAATTTGTACACTTTCCCTGATGCAAGTACTGCTTCTCATCGCAGGCCAGTCAAAGCGGTTTTGGCCACTCAAGGAAAAGTCTCTTTTCCCCGTCTGTGGCAAAACTCTTCTTGAGCATCAATTGGAACGACTCCGTGCAGCTGGCCTCAATGAAATTACGCTCGTTGGAGGTGCTCATAACCTTGAGCAAATCCGAAACCAATATCCAGGCCTGCCAACGATTGAGCAGGAAAATCTTGATCTTGGTATACGCGGTGCACTGCTTAGTGCTCTGCCCCACTGTGGCAATGAGCCTGTTATGGTTGTGAGTGGTAACGATGTAATTGATTCCACTGGATACAAGGCTCTTTTGGCTAAATCTGCTGAGAAGGGAGTAGCTGGCGCTCTCCTTGCTTACAAAGTTGATTCTTATTTCCCCGGCGGGTATCTCACGCTTGATGGTGACCGAGTAAGCAACATCATGGAAAAGCCCGGTGAAGGTAATGAGCCGAGCGATCTTGTAAATCTTGTGGCACATATCCACAACGAACCTGCTGCACTACTTAAGGCGTTGGAAGATATAGATATGTCAGATGATCATGATGATGCGTATGAACGAGCATTGCAGTCTCTCTTCCAAAGCCATGTATTCCACGCTGTATCCTACGAGGGATTTTGGCAGGCAGTTAAATACCCGTGGCACCTCCTAGACTTGCTACCGACGTTATTACAGGAAATTGATGCTCCTAAGATTCATCCCTCTGCATCTGTTCACGACACAGCTGTTATTACTGGACCTGTTATTTTGGAAGAAGGAGTACGTGTTATGGCACATGCCACAATCGTTGGCCCATGCTTTATTGGTAAAAATAGTATCGTCGCCAACAACGCCCTAGTGCGAGGTGCAAGTGTCGGCAACCACTGTGTTATTGGTTATGGAACAGAGATCAAAGAAAGCGTACTGCATAGCCACGTTTGGACCCACATGTCATATGTAGGAGATAGTGTAATTGGTAGAAACGTTTCCTTTGGTGGAGGAGCAATGGTTGGCAATTTCCGATTGGACGAGCAGGAGATCCACTCTGTTGTAAATGGAAACGACACTGGCACCAACCGCCAGAAGTTTGGCACTGCTATCGGAGATAATTGCCGTCTTGGTATTCATATGACTATTAACCCTGGTATCAAAATTGGAGGTGGTTCTTTTGTTTCTAGTGGCGTTCTCTTGGAAGAGGATGTGATTGATGCTTCTTTTGTCCGAATTAAAGATGGAAAAGTGACTCGCTCAGAAAATAGAACTTCTGCGCCTGATCCCGAAGCACGCGAACAGTATTACAAGAAAGTGAACTGAATTTTCACATGCTTAACACCATAAAGAATGTGGATTACTACATTTCAGTTTTGGGAGTGGTAGCAGATGCCTTTCCACATACCTTCTGTTTTTTCCCTTAATAGAGAGCAAAACTGCTTCTTGGTTGTATGACTGTGTTCTGTTTGTTTTTACCACAAGTTATCCACATGTCTTCCACACAAGGAATGTGTGCGATCAGTCTTAAATAGGCTTAATAATGGGAAACTTGATAAACAAATTATAAAAAAACCAGATAATACATTAGAAAGTTTTGTGTTTGTCTAGAGGCTACTATCTATGACTAATTATTATTATTCTTTCTTTTATAAATCATATAATCAAACACTGTTAAGTGGATTTTGTGTGACAATTATTTTTCAGTCTCGTACCATGTATTTCTTCCAGTCACTTTATGAAACTTTCTTGTAAAACATCTGACTTTCTTCAGGCCCTACAACTTGTTAGTCGCGCAATTAGTGGCCAACAAGCCCTACCAATTTTAGGGAATGTGCTCTTAGAGGCTGAGGGAAAGCGTTGCACGGTCAGCGCAACAGATCTTGAATTAAGCATTGTTACGAGTTTTCCAGCCCAAATTGAAAATGAGGGATCTATCACAGTGCCCGCAAAGGCAATACTCAACTTTGCGCAATACAACTCAGATGATGAGGTTCTTCTTGAAACGAGTGAGGGTACACAGCTGCGTTGTACTTCAAAACAGGCAAAAACACTTATTGCTGGAGAAGCCGCAAGCGAATACCCCACGATTACATCTATTGAAAAGGAAACAGAATTTACTTTGCAAGCAGCCCCACTTTTGGAAGCATTGCAAAAGGTGACATTTGCTTCGGCAAAGACAACCCTTCGTCCAGTTCTTTCTGGCGTATATATCCGTGTGGATAAAGAAAAACTCATCCTCGTAGCAACAGATAGCTATCGTCTCTCTGAGTACACAATAAAGGCAGACGTGGGAGGAGCTGAAGTATCTTGTATTGTGCCTACCAAGGTTCTGGAGGAACTTAAGACAATTTTGAGTGGCAAAAAGGAGGGAGATGGAGACAAAGAGGAAAACAAAAAAGCCAAATCAGAAGCGAGTATTACTGTGACACTAAGCGCTCAACAAATTGAGATTTGCAGTGGGCAAACTCGTCTTCTATCTCGACTTATTGATGGGAAATTCCCGGATTATCAGCAAATTATTCCTAAAGAAGACAAAATACAGGTGAAACTCCCAAGCAAAGAGTTCACAACCGTAATCAAGCGCATGCACTATTTTGCGAAGGAGATTAACAACAATCTCACATTCTCAGTCACAAAAGAGGGCGTTCATATCACAACCCCGCAAACACAATCCGGTAAGGATGAAACAATGCTTCAGGGAGAAGTAAGCGGGGGCGAAACCAAGATCGCATTGAGCTCATCATATCTCCTCGATTTTCTTAGTCATGTTGACGGAGATACTGTGGATATTCATCTAACGGACGGGATGCACCCTGCGGTGTTCCGGCTTCCATCCAACGACAAATATTTACATCTCATAATGCCACTGCGCATTCAAGAGGAATAATTATTTTTTATGACCGACAATGGGGGAGCTGAGCGCTAAACTCGATGCATCGGAGGTTGACGAAAATGCGCCGCTCCTGTTAAATGGGTGTAGATGTTGAGGGGAATGGAGCCTTCCTGTTTTGCAAGGGGGGCGTTAGTAGCATTCCCACTAACAATATCAGTACTTTTTTTTAGATGTATCCTTCTCTTCTCCTAGGTCAGGAGACGCATCGGGACCTCTCACAGATGCTGCAGGCGCAGCGTCGTCTTGTGCTGTCCGGTGCATCTAACGAAACATCTAAAGCGCTTTTGCTCGCGACTCTTCTCTCGCACCACGCACAGCCTGTATTGCTTGTGACGGATGAGGAAAGCCGGGCGCGAGCGTTAGAACATTGGCTCACTTTTTTTGGGCAGGAAACTACTATTTTATCCTCTGTGCAGGACGAGGAAGGCGTTGTACGTCCGGATGATTTGCAGCACTATTTGCAATTCATGCAGGGGGAACACAATGGAGTTTTTCTCACCACTCGCGAAGAATGGGACACAGAATTTCCTATATTTGACGCACTTATGAAACAGAAAGTGGAAGTGAAAAAGTCAAAGCCACTACCATTCACGGCGTTTGTTGAATCACTTGTTTCTGCCGGATATTCACATGGTCAGGATTTGTATCTTCAGCCCGGCGAATATCGTCGTACGGGAGATGTGATAGATATTTTCCCAGTGCAGTCTCTCTGCCCGTATCGCATTGCGCTCTCGTTTGACCAAGTAGAGTCAATTCATGCAGTTGATAAAGATGATCTATCTAAAACAAAAGATGCAGGAGATAGCTTAGAAATCCTTCCAATTTCCTTTGAACACACAGCACCTTTGCGGGATCAATTTCCCAAAACAGCCCTTCTTGTTCTGGATGATCAGGATGATGTTGAGGTACTCCCATCATCGGATACTTTGCGCTTCACGGCGTTTCCAGAAGACCAGCATCATCACGTGCATTTGCGATACCTCTCAGTGCTTAAGTTTTACACGCTTGCAGATTTTTTGAATGATCTGCGAGACAAACTGCAACAGAATTGGGCATTGGTTATTGTTTCTAAAAGGTCCGAGGAACTTAAGAAGATTTTTGAAGAAGAACATATTCCATTTGCATTGGAGGATGAAAAACATCCGGGAGCTGTGACGCTTGTGCACGCAGAGGAAAACGATCTACTTCCGCACTCTATTCAAAACCCAGATCTTAAGTGCGCGCTTCTTACCGATCGCGAGATTTTCTCACTCAAGAAAGCTGGCAAGCAGCGCAGTATTCAAAAGCTTGCACTGGACTTTATTACGTCGCTTGTACCTGGGGATTACGTAGTCCACATGGAACATGGAATCGGGCATTTTGAGGGAATGACACGCAAAGAAGTGGATGATACGGAGAGGGAATATTTGGAGCTGACATATGCAGAGGGGGACAAGCTTTTTGTGCCGGTCGATCAGGCGGACAAGTTGAGCAAATATGTACACGAAGAAGGAAATAAGCCTGCGCTAACGCGTCTTGGTACACAGGAATGGAAGCGCGTTATGACAAAGGCGCGGGAAGAAACACAAAAGCTCGCAAAAGAACTCCTAAATCTTTACGCCAAACGCGCAAAAGCCAAGGGCTATGCATACGACGATGACAATAAGACCCAGCATAAATTTGAGGCAGCGTTTCCATATCAGGAAACGCCAGGTCAGATGAAGTCGATAGAAGATATTAAGCACGACATGGAAGATGAACATCCGATGGATCGCCTTGTGTGTGGAGATGTTGGTTTTGGTAAAACCGAGGTGGCAATGCGTGCTGCGTTTAAAGCAGTGCAACAAGGCAAGCAAGTTGCCATAGTTGCCCCAATTACCATTCTTGTAGATCAACACTTCCGCACATTTAAGTCGCGCATGGAAGAGTTTTCCATTCGCATTGATGTGCTGAGCCGATTCCGTACTCCCAAGCAACAAAAGATTACGATTGAAAAGCTGCGGAAGGGCGATATAGATATTGTTATTGGTACCCATCGTCTACTTCAAAAGGATGTGAAGTTTCATAACTTAGGTCTTGTGGTTATTGATGAAGAACAACGCTTTGGTGTTAAACAAAAAGAGCGATTTAAGGAGCTGCGTGCCGATGTAGACATTCTTA
>Ga0222658_1001066_pt1 | contig 12764 bp, 3 predicted proteins | sample AntAcemetagen476_FD_179830 | JGI IMG/M metagenome (GOLD analysis project Ga0222658, IMG submission 179830) | Saline water microbial communities from Ace Lake, Antarctica - #476 | ecosystem: Environmental > Aquatic > Non-marine Saline and Alkaline > Saline | place: Antarctica: Ace Lake | collected... | reverse complement strand
TTTTACACCAATCTCCGTTAATAGTATTAGATTCACATTTAATATCTTTAATAACAGATAAAGCATCTCCTGCATATCTAGGAGAGTATTCTATATAAGAATCTGCTAAAACATTCCCCGCTACAGATAGGACCTCTGATGGTGTTGTCGTCCCTATCCCTACATTGCCACTACTATCAACAAACACATCACTTTGACTTACAAAGCTATCGTGTACTTCTGCTCTTTGAAGATATTGAGCTTTTATTTCGTCTGCTGATAGGGCTCTGTTGTAGATTTTTATGTTGTCGATTGAGCCGTTGAAAAAGCTTGCACTTGCTTGAGAACCAATATATTTTGCTTGGTTATCCATTGTTATAGCATAAGAATTGTTACCTCCTCCGTCTAATTCTCCATCAATATAAAATTCAGTACTGTTATTTACATCATCTGTATAGACTACAATAATTTCGTGCCAATCTGTATCTGTTATTGTTGTATCCGAGAAAGTTCTTTGTTCACCTGCACTACCAACTTCATATTCAAATAATAGTTTGTTATCATTCCAAAAACCAAAAGCAAAATCTTTATCCGCTGAATCTCCTGCTGTTCCAAATATTCTTTCAAAATTTACACTACCATTCTTTTTTATCCAAGCAGATATTGTAAATGCATTATCAAATTGAGTATTAATAGCAGTACCTAAACTTATATAATCACTACTACCATCAAAACTAAAAGCACCACCACCATTAAATCCTCCGTCTGGGTCGTGTGTTGCTCCGTTGTTTGTACCGTGATTGTTGTATGTTGAACTATCTAATACTGTTTCTGCTCCTGCTGTTCCTACGTTATTCTCTGTGTTGAAGTTCATTCCTAATACTAAGCCCTCTTCGGACACTTCTTCAATGTCAGATGTTACTGCTACTGTTCCTGTCGTTGGTAAAGTTACATTTGTCGCTGCAGTTGTCGTTAAAGTTAAAGCATCTGCTCCTGCTAGAGTCAAACTTCCTGATGCTGGGGTAAATCCTGTAACTGTGTCGGCGTTTCCTGTTAAATCGGCTGTTAAGGTTCCAATAATAACCGTATTTCCGCTAGTATCTATTGTAAATTCAGTTCCGTTAGCTCCTGCGTTTATTCCTCCTCTAACATCAAGTTTCGCCCCTGGTCCCGTCGTCCCGATGCCGACGTTGCCGTTGTTATCAATAGTCAACCTTCTTGCTCCATTTGTGTTAACACCGAAAAAAGGAGAACCTGAATTATATCCTCCAGTTATAGTTGTTGCATCATTATCAGTGGGCGAACCAATAATAATTCCGCCAGAATTTGCATCTGGCGAAAGTAATGATAAAAAAGTAGTTCCTGCTGACTGTATTGTCGCCCTTGTTCCACCTACGGCGGTTGCTCCACTACTTCCATCGCTAATATCTAACTTCGCCCCTGGACTCGTCGTCCCGATGCCGACGTTGCCTGATGTAAAGTTATAACTTTTTGCCTTAAATTCCATTGGAATGACTGCAAAAGCATCGTTAACAGCAGTAAATCTAAATGCATCTGTATCTCCAACTCCAACACCAGTATACATACGAATATCTGTACTCTCTTTTACTTCCAACTTTCCACTTGGACCCGTCGTCCCGATGCCGACGTTGCCTGTATTATCTATTCTCACACTTTCAGTAGGCGCAACATTTCCTGTTGTACCATCTTTGGTAAAGAAGCGAATTGCTCCACCAGCCCCCACTGTTTGTAACGACAGGTGAGTATTGTTTCCACCTGGAGTAATAAATGCCGTTGCATCATTTGAGCCAATGGTAAGTTTTGAGTATGGAGCAGTCGTCCCGATGCCGACGTTGCCGTTGGCTAGAAGTGACATCCTGTCTGAACCGCCAGCACCCAATCTAAGATAACCATCACTGCCAGAAACACCACGATAGAAATCTACATAGCTGTTTCGATTGGTACTCCAATTAAGTTCAACCCCGTATAATTTAGTATTTGTAAGTGTTCCATCTCCAGATGTGGTACGCAAAGAAAACCCATTTCCTGCACCTGTTATATCGCTTTGTGTGGAGTTTATTCCATTACCTGAACGGAGTATTCCATTAACTTCTAACTTCGCCCCTGGCGCCGTCGTCCCGATGCCGACGTTGCCTGTGTTTGTTATTGCCATAGTATACTCTCCAGATGAACCTGCTCTGAATTTTAAATTGCCACCAAAAGTTGTAAAAGCTAAATCAGCATCTGCCGTACTCTGCCAAATGGTATTTCCAGTGTCTGTTCCATCAACTCTAATTCCATTAAACAAACTAATACCTGATACTGTTAATTTCTGTGTTGGATTCGTCGTCCCGATGCCGACGTTGCCCGAGCTTGTTATTCTCATTGCCTCAGTTCCAGTGCCAGTAGCAAACACTAATCCATTTGTTGGACTAACATTTGTAGAGGCTATATAAGCTCTATCGTTCCCACCAACAGTCTCTTGAAATATTATTTTATTATCCCTACCCATAGAAATATCTCCGTCCACTGTTAACTCGTGATTTGGACTCGCTGTCCCGATGCCGACGTTGCCGCTAAATGTTGCTTGACCAGTGTTAGCATTAAAAATTGTTGGATAACTACCTCCAGAACCAATCTTTACTAAAGAACTTGCTGTAGCACCATATTGTAATTCTACATTACTACCTGCTCTATTTATTTGTGCCCCACTCCAAGTAATATAACCATCAGTAAATGTTGTTGATTTGGTTGTTCCATTTACCTCTAATTTTTGTGTCGGACTCGTTGTGCCGATGCCGACGTTGCCTTTTAATGCTGTTGTTACCACTGAATCATTCCCCAATACAACTGTATTTGAACCAATCCCTGTAGCTCCATACCCAATAACCATTTCGTTTGTATCTCCGTCTGCGAGAGCTTTTGTGTCTGTTCCGATGAAAGTATTATATGTTCCTGTTTCGTTAGCCGTTGTTCCGTCAGCGATAAAACGACCAGAATTATAGCCTAAACCCAAATTGTTACTTCCTGTGGTGTTGGAGCGGAGAGATTGATATCCATTAGCAGTGTTACGGTTTCCTGTGATGTTGGAGCGGAGAGAAAGATATCCATTAGCAGTGTTATAGTTTCCTAAGGTGTTGTAGTAGAGAGAAGACATTCCATTAGCAGTGTTCTGGTCTCCTGTGATGTTGGAGCGGAGAGAAAGATATCCGTTAGCAGTGTTATAGCTTCCTGTGGTGTTGGAGTAGAGAGATTGATATCCATTAGCAGTGTTCTGGTTTCCTGTGGTGTTGTAGCGGAGAGATTGATATCCAACTCCTACATTTCTGTTATCATTTCCGTCATCATTTAATCCTGCTACTTCTCCTATGAATACTGAATTACCTCCGTCATTTAGAGATATTTTGCCTGCAAGGGAAAGGTCAGAACCATCATAAGTAAGCCCAGTAGTCCCCTCAATCGTTCCGTCTCCAGTCCATACTCCTATTTGATTGTCTGATGGAGTTCCTACTTTAGAAACGTCGCCTGTGTTGGTGGTATATCCTGCATCATTAACAAAGTTAAGATTTGAAGCTGTCGTAGAAGCTACTGTTTCGCCTGTTAGTAAAGCATTAAGAGTTGCAATGCTTGTAAAGGCTGTTCCACCAGTCTGCCACTCAAAATCTCCTGTTGTTCCCTCATAAGTTAAAAAGTATTCATCTGTTGGAGCATTTACGCTTTTAAGCATTGATTCTAAAATCTTGTCTGCTCCTATTGTAGTTGTAATTGAAGTTGCTCCGCTTCCTGAAACATCTCCGCTTAAAGTTATTGTTTCGTTTCCTGTTAAATATGTAGAAGTGTCTATGCTTAGAGTTCCATTTCCTCCACTTGTTTTAACAAATCCATTATCAGTTAAATTAGAAAGGACTGTAATGCTTTGGGAAGTATCTACATTAAAAGTAGTACCAGCTAAAGTTAATCCAGTTCCACCCAAATATGTAGTATTTAAGTCGGTATGAGTACATTGAATACCAACACCAGCTTCATAAGTACAAAGCTTAGTATCGGTTAAAGTTCCTTCGTTTACTGAAAGAGTATCGCCTGTTAAATCTAGTAAAGTTCCTGATACTGTATTATCGCCTGTATTAGTTCCGCTCAAGTTAGAGCCTAAAACTGTTCCTGTTGCTAATATGTTTCCGACTACATTTAGTTTTTCGCTTGGTCCCGTCGTCCCGATGCCGATGTTGCCGTTTGACAATATTGTTAAATCACTTGTAGCTTCTGGGTTATTGCTTGCGTTTCCTCTGTATACTGAATTTTCTGCTAGAGTTAGGTCGGTTAAAGCAACTGAACTTAATTTATTATTAAAAGTATTCCAGTCTGTATTAGTAAGACAACCGAAAGTAGAAGTATCGGATGTGTCGCAGTCAAAGTCATTTAGAGTTCTTGTTAATCCGTCTCCTGCGGTTGTTACTTCATCCTTTCCGTCCCAGGTGCTAGAAGCTGTGTCTGTAAGCATTTGATAACCTGTGTCTATTCCTAAAGCTAGAGTTCCTGCTGTTGTGATAGGGTTATCTGCGATTGTAAAGCCTGTTGGAACGCTTAGATCTACGCTTGTTACTGTTCCTGAGCCTCCTCCTCCGCCTATTATCCCTAGAGTTGAAGTAGCTACTACGTCATAAGTTCCTCCTGCGTTACCCATTAAAACTTGCCCGAAGGTTGGGTTGGTAGACGTTCCAGTTCCTCCAGCGTTAGGTCTGATTACAGAAGCTCCAAAGTTTTCATTATCTATAACTACATTATCTGCGGAATAACTTCTAGCATAATTAAAAGCTAAAGCACACAAGGCTATTATTAAAATGATTCCGATTATGAGTTTATTTTTTTTCATATTTATTTAATATAGTTTTTTAATATCTATAATCTACAAGCAAAATCTGGTCTGAAACTGGAGCGAATATTAAGGATATAGTTTTGCCTGATAAAGTATAATCTTCTGTTACCTTTAATCTTTGACCATCTCTATAAACTTTTAGCGAACCATTAATAGGTGTTTCTTTTATAGTGAAGTCTTTATTAGTTCCGTTTAAAGTTCCTGATGGTATTTCATCGTCTACAAAATTTAAGCCTAAATCATTTGCTATTGTCGTATTGCTTATTCCTCCAAGAGCAGTATCTTTTCTATATATTTGAGGAACATCTTTTAAATTATTATATGAAACTCTATTATCGTCTTTAAGGCTTTTAATCTTACTAACTACCTTATTAACAATATCGTTTATATTAAGTTCTTTAGCGTTCTTACCGTCTTTTGGTTTTGATATTCTTTCTAAAGTCTTTTTAACTAAATCATTAATATCAACTTCTTTAGCATTGTTTCCGTCAATTCCATTCTTTCCGTCTTTACCATCAAAATAATCTTTACCTTTAACAGGAATTAATCCTTTAATATAAATCTTTAATTCTTTTATAATTTTTGCTATAAAACTATCCTTATCTTTGTTAGTAAAATAGTCTTTACCAACAACAGGAGAATAACCGTCTTTGCCTTTTATGCTCTCTCCTTTATCGCCCTTACTACCTTTCATACTTTCAAAAAAGTCTGACATAAATCCCATTAGCTTTTTAGTATCTTCAACATTCTCTTTACTAGGTTTTAACTCGTCTAACTTTTCTACAACCTTATTATTATTATCCTCATTTTGGTTAATCAAAACTTCCAAATTAGGATTTGGATTGTTTTCATCATTTTGTTGTATCAAAGCTTCTAAGTTAGCAGAAGTATCTTTTTGATGTTCGTCTGCTTGATTAACTATAGCTTCTAGAATGTCGTTAGGCATATTTATCTACTGCTTTATTGAATAATACGAATATTACGAATGATATTATTATTGTCATATTTTTATTCTTTATCCCATAGTTGTTTAAGTTTTAAGTTTTCTGTTTTTGGTAATATAGGTTTTTTACCACTTTTTACTTGTTGAAAATATTCTTTTAAGATTTTATATGCTGGTGTCGTCCCATCTTTGCCAACTCTTTTTCTAACATTAGTTGCGAAGGCATCTACTGTTTTATATTTTTCTGCTAAATCTCTAAACTTGCTATCAAGGCTTTTAAAACGGACTAAATCGTTAGCAATAATTGATTCTTTAAATCCTCTTTTTAATTCAACATATTCTACACCTCTAACATTTGTATTCTTTGTATATTTAAAACCATTATCAATCAAGTAGTCTGACAAACCGAATGAATCTACAAGTAACTTTTCTGGTACTATATCTGTTCCTCCATGTTTAACATTATCTAAATTAAATATTTTAGTATTAGCTGGTATTGTTGACTCACTAACCTTACCAAAGTTTGAAGCAAATTCTTTACTATCTGCAAAATATTTTCCATTAACTAATGTATTGTTTCCTATCCCTCCTCCTTCTCCCCTATATACAGTTATTGGCTTGCTTGTTATAAAAGAGTTGTCGTCTAATTGCTTACCCACAAACTCCTCAAAACTCTTACCTTCTGCTTTGGCTTTTTGGATTTCTTTAGTTAGGGGGGTTGTTTTTGTTGGTAATTTTGCTTTTGATATTTGCTTTTCTGATATTATAAGTGTTGGGTCAGTCAATCCTTCGCTAGATGATTTAGTTTTTTCTGTAAAAGATTCTAATAATTCTTTTAAAGCTTTTCTTTGGTCTTCCAATCCAGGCTTGCCAGTCTTAACTAAAGTGCTAACAGCATCTATTGCTCCTGCTTTAATTCCTCCTGCTATTCCACCTTGAAAACCTGCCTTTGGTATTGAATCTGGGTATAATTTTCTTAATTCTATCGCAAATTCTGCTATTTCTTTTGGTGTAGCGTCTTTATACCCTAAAGTTCTTGATAATTTATCAATTTGGTCTGCTACTGCTTCAAAAGCTGGTGAGCTTTGAGATTCTCCGAAGATTCTTCTCATATTAACTTTAGCAAATTCGGCTGGGTCTGTCGATTTTGTAACATTTAAATTAGGAGTTTTTAAAATACTGCTTTCTATATCATCAGTAATTAAAATTAAATCTCTATACTTCTTATTAAGTTTTCTTATTTCTGGAGAAACAGTATCTAATTTATTTGAGAATATATCTCTAAATACACTAAATAAGCTTTGTTTTCCGTCTCCTGTATCAACTAATATCTTTCCAATTCCTTCCATATTAGCTTCTCTTTGTAGCTTACTAAATAGATTATCTTTTCCTCTAACTTGAGATGGTGATAAATTAAATCCTGCCTCGGTAGCTAGATTATATAATTCTTTTATCTTAGTTCTTTCTGCTGGTGTAAAATTAGAACCTGCAAAGTCTAGTTTACCTTTATTGATTGTAATACCTTGACTTGATAATATTTCATCAGCTTGACTAATTCCATCTGTCATATCGATTTTAGTGGTTTTTAATAGTTTATCGACTTTTTCTCCAATGCTTTTTCCTACTGCTCTTTTTCTTTCAAATATTAAGTCAATTTGTTTTGATATTAAATCTCCGCTAACAATAGAAGTTTGTTTTTTAGTTCCTATCTTAGTCGGTGATTCATCAGCTATATCAAGAACTTGTTTATAAGCCTTTCTAGTAGCATCATCAGCTTCTGAAACTGTATTTATTATTCTATCATCTAAGTTGGCTTTTATAGCGTTAGCGACTGCTGGCTCTGATGTTCTTATTCTCTTGGCTCTATCAACTGCCTTTTCTCCTGCTCCGACTACTCTTTCAGCTACTCTAGGAAACCTTTCGCCTGTTTCTATTGCTATCTGTTTAATTGCTTCTATAGTTTCTGCTTTAGGTTTTAAGGCTCTTCCTGCTTCTTTTATTTGTTCGCCTACCTTAACTACTTTTCCTGTGACTGCGTCAGTGGTTTCTCCAATAATTCTTTTAGTATTATCGATACCTGCTTCCGCTAAAGATTCTACCCCCTCTTTTACTACTTTGCTACTTTTTTTAGCAGTTCCGAATGCAACTAGTTCACTTGCAAATTCGGCAACAGTTCTATTTCTTTCAGCTTTGCCACCACTTCCACTAACATATTTATCTAAAAATGAAGCTACCTCTGGTTTTTCTTCCTTTAGTTTGTTCCAAATATTTTCATTAAATCCTTGGGCTATTTCTCCAACATCCTCAATAAAAGCTTCCTTGGTAACTTCAAATTTTTGTCCTATTTTTTCTTCTATGCTTTTAGGCAATAAAATTTGTCCTATTTTTTTTGCTCCTCTAAAAGCAGTAACTAATCCTTCAAAAATAGTATCTGTAATAAGAAGAGGGGCTTGTAATCCAGCAGTTATAACTGTATCAGCAGTTGACTGTTTTTTATTAAAGCCTTCTACTTGTCCTCCTTCCGCAAATTCTTTAGCAATATTTTCTCCTCTTTCTTCTATTCTACCGATTAATCTTTCGCCAAAACCTTTCTTTTGAGTCGGCAAGGTTGGAGCAACTAGTGGCGTAGCTTGTTCTCTAGCCTGTCTTGCTCGCTCAACAAAAGACGAACCTGTATTAGTCGGCTGTGTTGGCTTATTAATTAAAGCCTTGAAATTAGGGCTATTTAATATTTGTTGTTTTTGTTCTTCTGTAAGCATATTATTTTATATTTATACGTTAGCTAAGCCAGTTATTTGATTTAATGGGATTGTATGAGTTTTAACCTTTTCGTCTAAACTCCAATTACTATCTTTAACAATAACATTATCTCCTTGCACATCGACTATGAATCCACAATGTCCTGTCTTCTTGTATGGCATTGTAAATACCATCCCTGCTTTCGGTTCTGTAATACTGCTGTCCATTTTAGCCATCTTAGAATCAAAAGTATCTCCGACACCAAGCCCTGTAACCTTATTTACAAATCTGCCACATTGTCCTTCTTTGTCTCCAGTTTTGGCTTTTGAAACTTCTGCTGGTAGCCCTGAATTTGTGTCGGACTCAACTCTATAAAAATTTGATTGCTCGTTTATCAGTTCTATCAAGTCGGCTTCTTCTAGGTCTGGAAACTCTAATTTAAGCTTATCGGCTGATTCTTGTTGGATTGTACTACTATTCAATAAAAAGTCGTCTACGCTATCAAATTTGGTCTTATTTCCTACACCTACACCTGCTTCTTTGTCTGCTTTTGATGCATCTTTTAATCTTTGAGTAACTCCTTTTATTCTATTAAGCTCATCATTAAATTTAGCTTCTGATATATCATATTTTCCTGTTCTTATTCCATCTTTCCCAGGTGGAACTTCCCATCCTGCAATTTTAGTTGCCGCACCTTGCAAAATAGCTAATTCCTTTTCACTAATTGCACCTAGCGTACCTCCTCTATCTTTTAATCCTATTAAAGTGTCTAAAGTTTCTTTATCTACTAATAGTCTAACATCACCTATAAAATTTTGTGCTGAGCTAGAAAATACATTAAATGGATTTAAAACTTCACTTCTAGCAAGAGCGTTAGAGCCGACTACTGAATCAATACCTGCAGTGTTTCCTAAAATTTTATCTATTAAATCTATCTTATCATCTAAAACATCCGAAGATTTACCTGCATTAATCTTTTCTTTAGCCACTTTTGCTTTACTAGCGATTACTTCTCCTTGTAACTTCTCTAATTGAGCTTGTTGTAATGGTGTCATTTTCCCTGCGTTTTCAATATCATTATATATTTTAGCTCTGTTGTCGTTTGCCTTATCAATATCTAATTCTAATTGAGCAGTCTTAAACTCTGTATCAGTAGCATATTTATCTCTCTTAAGTTGTAATTCTTGCAAAGTAATATCGTTGTCAAAAGCTTGCTGTTCAAAATCAGTTCTAACTTTATTTTCTGCTAAGATTTGTTTAGCTTCAACATCTCCTGCCTCTGCTCTAAGTTTTAATGCTTCAGCTTCGGTCTTTGATATTCCTGCTTCTGTTTCTCTTGTTTCTAGCTCCGTCTTCTTCGTTAATGCTTCTTGTGTTTGTCTTGCAACTTCTTGAGCATCAAATTGCTCCTTGTAAGCATTTTTAACATTATCAACATTAACTCCGAGCGTTCCTGCTATATTATTATAATCTTCGTCAGTCGGGGCATTACCGCTTGATATAAAGTTTTTAATAGTAGCTGAAACATATCCTGCTTTTCTTGTGTCGGTATCTCTTATAAATGCTAGATAGTTTGATGAGCCTGCTTCTTTGGCAAGTTTCTTAGCGTTTATTTCGCTATCGGCTGATGCTCTAATCTTATTATAAATATTTGATAAAGCTAAAGTTTTATCGGCAGTTATTGCATCTTGTTTAGAAGTATTAAATCCTCTAGTCGCTTCTGTTTGAGTAGCACCAAAATCAGAACCTAACAAGCCTCTTCTTGCTTGTATCGCTCCGCTTTCTCCGAGTCTTCCTTCTCCTGCTATTCTTTCAACTCTTTTCTTTTCGTTAAATACCTTTTCTAAGGCGTCTATTTCTGCCTGAAAGTTATCAGTTGTTCTTTGTCTGATTGCATCTTCGTCAATTTCTTGGGTAGCAGAAGTTTGCAGAATATTGCTTCTGTTTTCTCTTGCTTGCTTTTCTGCATCGCTTTCAGTAACAACACCAGAAAAAGTCTCTCCGATTGTTGGCTCTGTTGGTTCGGCTTGAGGATTATAATCTTCAAGCGAGGTGGTAAATGCACCACTTTTACCTTGTTGCATTTTGCCTGTGTTAGGGTCTACGAATAGTGGCATATTTTTAGTATGTTAATATTTAATTAAACGGTATAAATAAGTATGATGTACTAACGGTAGCTGAACCAGTACAACTCCAAGTATCTCCTTTAGTCAAGAAAAGATTAACGCTTGAATGACAATCAGTATAAGCACAAGAGGTATATTGTACTTCACTACTATTTATATATCCTATCATCGAAGAACTATTACTACCTGTGCTACGAGCTATACAATAAGCTGTTCCATCTGTGTACGCTTGATAAGTAGTACCACTAGATAGTCCTGTTACTGGTGTACCATTCTCTTTAACTTTGCTTATCATAATCTCGGTAGCACTAATCGCCTGTCCGACTTTCATTGGGTTAGTACCTTGAGATGTTCCTATCGTTCCGACTGTATTTTGAACATAGTAATTAGCTCCAGGAGTTAGTCCTGTAAATCCGTCTACTATCCCGTCATATTGAATATAAATAGTTTCTCCGTTTGCTCCGCTAGATATTGCAAATCCAAAAAACTCATAATAAGTAGTATTATCATTTGCATCACATAACAAAACTGCTCCAGTAGAAGTTGCAATATAAACTGGTTGAGGAGTTGTTGCTCCAGTGATTGTTGTTGAGGCTGTTAATCCGATTATATTTGTTTTGTTAAGAATATTTGCATTTATAGTAGTGGTTGCATTAAAGGTATTCTCTCCAAAAAAAGTGTTATCTCCACCACGGCTTGCATAACTATCTCCTACTTCTGCTCTTTGAAGATATTGAGCTTTTATTTCGTCTGCTGATAATACTCTGTTGTAGATTTTTACGTTGTCGATTAAGCCGTTGAAATAACCACTGCTCTGTTTTCCAACTGTAATTGCATTGGTGTTCACTAAACTTGTTATTGCTGATAAGTCAACAGTTTGATTTAAAACACCGTTTACATAAATTTTAGCACCAGTAGAGTTAAATCCATTAATAACTAAAGCTATATTATTCCAATTTAGTATATTTGAAACAGAAATATCATAAGTTCCTGCATCGTGAGTACCGTCATTGATTCGAACTTTTAAATTAGTAGTACCAGAGTTCGTGGATACATACATAAAAGCCCCTGTACCTCTAGAAGAAAGGATAGCTTCATTATCACCAGTGGACAGGTCAGCAGATTTAAACCAGAAATTCCAAGTTTGTTTATCATTTAAACTTGCTAAACTAGCTGAAGTTGGTGAGGTAATATAATCATTCGTACCATCAAAACTAAAAGCTCCACCACCATTAAATCCTCCTGTACTTGTTGCTGTTGCTCCTGAATTAGTACCGTGATTATTATAAGTAGAACTATCTAGGACTGTTTCACTTCCTGCTGTTCCTACGTTATTTTCTGAGTTGAAGTTCATTCCTAGGACTAAGCCTTCTTCTGAAACATCTACTTGCTCTGCTGTAAAAGCTAAATCACTATCGGCTATTCCTTTCGGTGTTGCGACTAGAACTTCGCTTGTACCTGTATTTATTTCATCTCCACTTGCTACTGAGACTCCTGCGATTGCTGTATCATCTACATATTTCTTATTAGCTAAATCTCCGTCAAGAGTTGGAGCTGTTGATGTTGCTGTTACTTTTCCGACTACTGTTAAGCTATTAGGAAAATCAGAGTCACCATTAATAATATTTGTAAGTCTTTGCAATATTGGAAAGTCTGTTATTTTAACCTCTGCTCCGTATCTGTGAGCGAATTTAAGGGCTGTGTACTCTGTTGTGCCATCTGAACCTAAACCACGCTCTAAGGCTGTTATAGACGTGCTAGAAGCAGTTCCACATACATACTCAGCCGTTGCTAGGTTTCCATCAATAGTAAAACATACAGAACCTGATAATTCCGTTCCATCTCTAGTTGTCGCACTAACTAAGGTCATTGAGGTTCCTGTATTAGTAAGTTTAGAAGCTAAATTAGTTCTGAATAATGCTGGGGATGAGGCGACTGAACCTAAAGTTTCTTCTTCGTATAAAGTAAAGTTTTCTCCAAAATACTCTTGAGCAGTTTGAGAGTTTACCTCAACAACAACTTTGTCTCCGTATTGATTAATTAGAGTTGCTAATCCTCCTGCCATAACTGGCGTTGCTATTAAAATCCCTATAAGTAATAAAAG
>Ga0222658_1001065_pt1 | contig 12771 bp, 11 predicted proteins | sample AntAcemetagen476_FD_179830 | JGI IMG/M metagenome (GOLD analysis project Ga0222658, IMG submission 179830) | Saline water microbial communities from Ace Lake, Antarctica - #476 | ecosystem: Environmental > Aquatic > Non-marine Saline and Alkaline > Saline | place: Antarctica: Ace Lake... | reverse complement strand
TGAACTGGAGCTGGTTGAACTGCTACTGCTGGAGCTTGAGCTACTTGAGCTGGAACTATTTGAGCTGGAACTACTTGAGCTGGAGCTGGTTGAACTGCTACTGCTGGAGCTTGAGCTACTTGAGCTACTGCTACTGCTACTGGAGCTGCTACTGCTACTCGTACCTCCTTCTGCTTCCCTTGCATTACCACACATGCACGTAAGAAAGAAAGGATTAGGGGACATAAAACCATCAGCAAACCGCTCATCTGAATCATAGCAATCCTGGGATATGATGCCCTCATACCCGTTATCCTCAACAGCTGTGTATAAGTCAACAAAGGTCCCTGTGAACGGATCAAAATTAATGTTACAGGTCTGGTCTATCGCCGTTAGTCGGGGGTCTACGTCTATTTTCTGCATTTTATACCAAGGCACCACAGCAACTGACCCTTTGATGAGAGGCGGTAGCTGCTCATACTCATTGCCCTCGCAGTCTATAGGGTCTATAATGTCATACGTTATGCCTTCGCATACGTAGCCATTATAACCCGGTCTGTCTGGCTGAATTCTACTCATATTTTATTCCTTTATAGTAGATTATTACAAACCGCATAGTAGATTATTACAAACCGCCTCACTATGGGGGCCTGATAGTACGTGCCAAGATGAACCGAAAAAAGGGTCTCCAGGGTCTCCCCGACAAACATCCCACCATACATCAGAGGTAAAATACCCACACACCAAATACGTATAATCAAAATTTGTACAATTTGAATCATAATACCAGTTGTCCTCCGTGAGATACCACCCAGATACAAACGGAGGTTCAGAACTATTTGAACTACTTGAACTACTACTACTACTACTACTTGAACTGGAGCTGGTTGAACTGCTACTGCTGGAGCTTGAGCTACTTGAGCTGGAACTATTTGAGCTGGAACTACTTGAGCTGGAGCTGGTTGAACTGCTACTGCTGGAGCTTGAGCTACTTGAGCTGGAACTATTTGAGCTGGAACTACTTGAGCTGGAACTAGCCGCTTCTTCGTCTCCGCAACTCTCACCACAGCCAGCGGCCGGTGTGTTAGCAAAGGGATTAAGGTATCCTTGAGTATATTCATCGGAAGCGTCATAGCAATCATCTTCAATGTAAGCCTGCAACCCGTTATCAGTATAGGCCAGCATAAGGTCGATGGTGTCTCCTTCAAAAGGATCAAAGTCCCAACCGCAGTCATCTCTGAATGCGTTGAGGCGGCTGTCACTGTCTAGTAGGTTAAGGTTCTCCCATGGTGTATTGGTTATGCCACCCTCCATAGCAGGGGGTATCTCTTTATAACCATTAGGGGGAACACAATCAATCGGAGGGATTATGTCATACGTAATACCAATACAATCATAGCCGGGGTTCTCGCCGGAATCGCCGTAACCTGGTCTGTATGCTGGTATGCGTGACATTTCATCAATCTTCCTTAATATGCATTGTTAAACTGTTAGTTCCATAGGCAGGTACAATACTTTTTCCAAATTCAATTTCTAAGTTACCATCAACGTTCTGTGCGTTGACTGATTTAATACCGCTGAATACGTCAATGGCATCGCTGTCCCAAGGGAACTCAAGGGGCTTGCCCTTACCTAAACCAGGATCAGCTGTAATAGTTAAAGTCTCTGTGTCATCATCATAATGTAGGGCACAGTTATATCCATCTACTAATTGTAAGACCTGGGTAGGATCATCAAGTAAGAATACTGTTACATCTGTGTGATCCTCCACTGACTCAGGCCTTATACGCGTATCATGTTCTCTGTATTCATTAGTAAGTCTGACACTTCTGATTTCATCTAGTTGGTATACTATCCTGCTGGGTTCCAGTTCGACCCACATCTCTGTAGTGATGCCTACGGTATCATACATAGTGTCAGAGTTTATAATTATAAATGAAAAGCTGTCCTCGTTACTAGTCACGCGTACCAGTCCTTGGCCGCGGGTAACATCAAAGGTAAGGAGCTGCCAGAAGTTGTCGGGTGCTTTTACATAGAATACATAAGTACTAGCCAGGGCTGTTATTTCCATGGAGTAGAGGGCTCCAAAGTATGGCTTGGATATAGGCCATCCTATGTCGATCGTAGAACTGCTCGTTGAGTCGTCTAGGTAAGGACCCGAGGTCCCGAGTCCCTTTACTACAAAGAATGCGTCTACGACGCCGGAAAGGGCGTTTCTGTACGTTTCTGCATCCGGTGTGAAGGGATAAAGTATTTCTGAGCTTTGTCTTCTAAGTGGCACTTCCGAAATCCTTGCTTTTTCCTACAATTAATTTTTCATCCGGATCAGTCTTTACTCTTACGGCTGATGACGGGTGGGCGGCTAACCATGCATGTTCCATTGGTCGGTTATTTATAGTTACTATAGGTTGATTTAATGTAAAAAGCTCACCGTATACGTTTATAGATACGATGCCGCTTGTCCTTGCTTCACTGCTAAGGCTGCTGGGGCTTGAGCTACTGTCACTACTGGAGCTACTGCTGCTGCTACTTGTTAAACCCTCGCTTGATGTACTGCTACTACTGCTGGAGAACTTCCAACTTGAACTACTACTGCTGCTATTGCTTGATTCGCTAATGCTTATAGAACTCGAAGATAACTCAGATACTGAAGAGAAGCTGCTACTTGATTCACTTGTACTACTAAAGTTCCCTTGACTCTCTGCGGAGCTGCTACTGCTTGGGTCTGGTCCACCTGAAGATGTGGAGCCTGTGGGGTCTACATCGTATGTACCGCTACCGCCGTTCCAGATATCAGATATTTCAGTGGATAAGAGTTCACGGTCAACCACACGGAAATCCTCTAAGCCTCCGATGTATATATCATAGCCGTAGAGACTGTCTCTTCCCATCGTCACATAGGTGCCGGAACTATTTACATAGGTACCCCAATCAGCCATGGTTATGGATGTCATACCAGGAGCACCCCAGCCGACATAAGAAGCAGCAATCAGTGTGTCGTTAACGTAGAATAAAATATTTGAGGATTTGACCACTACTGCAATGTGTGTCCATGTAGAACTGTCTGCTGTAATAACAGCAGCATCTGATATCAATTGGCAATAGGTGGAGGCGCTCGGCACAGCAGCCGCTGAGTACGACATTTTCAGATAACCGTTAGATATTTGAAGTGTTGCGTTACCACTGTTAGCTGTAGCTTTAAGTATTGTTCCATTGACCAGTCCGGTATTAGGCCTTATCCAGGAGGTGATCGTAAAATCATTAGAGAAAAGGCTGCTGTACTCCTGAACATCTGACCTTGTTGGGTAAGATGTGCCAAAGGGGTGAACTATGTCCACACGAGAATAATTAACCATAACATTAAATAGTAAACCTTTATCGATTTTACCTGTTATAGCTGCATTGTATGTAGAGGAGGCTCCAGTGCCTGATGCTATGTATCCATCGAGAGAATTGGAACCTGTATTATTAACCACAGTAGTACCATTATAATCATTCATACGGTATTGAATCTTAGTAGCAGATAGTAAGGAATCACTTTGACTGCTGCTGGATTGGCTGCTGGATGATGAGGATACAGGAAGACAACCAGATAGATCCTCTGTGCCATTACCTTCATTGTAAAGACCCTCGCGCTCGTCGTCTGTTAGTGCACGGTTTAGTATTCTTACGTCATCTAGTTTACCATTGAAAGAGTCATTGGCTCCTGGTCTGCCTCTGACCGCACCCAGAGATGGCTCGTAAAGAGGACTAAAAGCTGACATGGTTGCTGAGTGGGAGGCTGAAGCCACCAAGACATTGTTAACATATAGGTGTATACTGGATGCGTTTACTGTTACAACTATATGTTTCCAAGCAGGGGCAGACCCGGAGGTCGGCCATATATTAAGAGAGGAAACCGCACCCCCGTATCCATTGACATAATAAGTAATAGATAAGCCTTTGTTCTGATGTTTTATCTCAAAACTATGCAGAGATGTAGAGGTATCATAGGTTCCAATTACATTACAAGGGTTGGTATATGTAGGCGACTCGTCGTCGGGCTGTACCCAAAATGCTACAGTAAAGGGGTTAATCATAAGTGCCTTGGAGCCTATGCAGTTAACATAGTCTATATTACCGGTTCCTGTGTTGGGTGTGAACTCAAAGGCTTTATCTATTTTACCTGTAGCAGACAGTGCGGATGTTGTAGTTGAGGTTACAGTAGAGAGTAAGGTAGCATTAGCACCCACAGAATTAACCACTGTGTTTGTCCCGTTATTGTCATTTAACTTATAATGAAAGAAGGTAGCAGATGTTGTGTCCCATGGATCACAATGCTCGGTTGAGGAGCTGGAGGATGAATTAAGAGGGCCCCCTGATACTGAACTTGTGCTCCGGGTTTGAGAGGAGCTGTTAGAGCTCGTGGAGTTTAAAGCACTGCTACTTGTTGAAGGGGATATGCTACTTGTGCTACGAGCCGCAGTGCTTGAACTGCTACTGCTACTGCTCTGGCTTGTGCTTGAGCTGCTGCTTGTGCTGGAGTAAGTCTGATTAAAAGAACTACTGCTGCTTGTGCTGCTGCCCAAATCAGGTGTAGGCTCTGTTTCAAAGTGTACACCCTTAGCGGCTGCTATAACAACATCGCCTGAGTAGGAGTCTGTATCTGTTTTTATAAAAAGGTTACCGCCAGCTTCTGTGGAGAAGCATGTGCCGGCTGTGAATTCTGCTACATTAGATGTCAGGGTTATATCGGAACGCCCAATCTTACCGATAAGTTCAGCCAGCTTTTCCTGGTTATATACTATAACACCTACGATACTACCATCAGCATCAGTTGCCATGGCTGTGTCTGTCTCTGAGTCGCACACGATCTTGCATACTTCTAAGGTGCCTGCATCATATATAACAAGCTCTATTTGATTATCGGTACCATAATTACCAGTAATGGAGGCTATGTAATAAGGAGCTGTATGAACATTCAAAGGGTATATCGTAGCATCAAGGAAGCAACCGATGTCAATCTCCAGCGCATCCTGTATCAGTGTGCTGGCGGTTGTGAACGGGAAATTAGCCTGTGAAGACATATCTCTAAATTCATTATTAAATACTACTGCCATAATTCTCCTTTATGAGCTGCTTGAGCTACTAGATTCATGAGGTCTAAGGTCATCAAGGGGTAGATCATAAGCAACCCCGTAACCCTCCTTACCGGCTTTAATTTTAGCGTTCAATTCTTTATAAGGGTCAACACACCCAGCCATATCTCCAGTTATAGCGACCAGACCCAACTCCCTACCGGAGGCAGTGTCCAGCACGCGTTTAAGTTCCGCGGACTCCCCGATAGCATCTGCTTCCAATGATAAGTTAAAATTTCCGTTGGTATCAGGACCCACATCATTAATTGTAAACAAAGGTAGGTCCGCGAAATCATTATCTATCATACTATATTTTAGAACATCCTCTGACACAGCTAATCCATTTATACCCAATGTAAGGCAATCACTCTCTACGGCTGTTGGGGATGAGGGTAGTTGGTCATGTTCTCTTGTTTCCTTGTCTGCTGTTAGGAAGTAATTAGTTTTTATATTTAGCACATTGGGCATATCATACTCCCTACCGTTAACTGACAGTTGAAATTGTGTCGCGGTTGATAGGTTGGGTAATATACATCTATGGTCAATCTCAACAGCGACCCCTTTAAACGTATGCTCCTCTGCTATTGCCGGGCCAAACACCAACCAACCAGTTCCTTTATGGAACATAGTCATAGGATATATTTTAAACGCTACAGGGTTAGTTATAAAGAGATGCCCTATAGGCTCCTCATTAGACTCCAAAGATACAAAGGCATAAGTAGGAGTGCGTACAAGATTAGTCATTTTTATATTCTGACTATAGGTCTCCGGGACACTTAAGGCCATATCCACCAAAGCATCAAACGGAATAGCAGTCTCATGAAAGTCACTTAAAGGATACTTCATATTAGTATTCTCAGAGTAAAGCTGTATTCTATTGTTTATGTTTAAGCTCATGCGTAAAGATCCGGTGCTGGTGGTGTTGTTACTGTTATATCTTTAAACCTACTCACACTAGCGCCCAGATGTGTATCGAACCATGTAGCTGTTATTCTGTATGTGGATGTTATTTGTCCAGGTTCATCCCCTACAGGATCCACAGTAGTGTTATACCTTAATGTAGCTATTGCAAATTCATTCTTATCTATACTGCCTATTGCAACAACTGCCTTGCTTGTTGTTGCATACACATCAACATCCAAGGTATTAGGTTCCAGATTAAGACCAGTCAACTGCCACGTCTCTGCTGTTGGCTCACTCCCTGATGTTAAGACAGCTGTAACCTCAATTACAACATTGTCGAAAGGTCCGCAGTCAAGGCATCTATACCCAACCTTTACACCTACATCATCCCCCAGTGCATATACTTTAAATGGTATGCTCTGGGCATGTACAATATAGTTCCAATAGTGAACAGTTGCCTGATATTGTTTGAATAGTTTAAGACCAGTTGTAAGGTTATCATCTTTGTTCTCATCCAACCAATCCTCTATACGATCGGTATATTCAAATAGTAATTCATAGTCCCCACAATCGAGGCATGCTTCACAGAGGTCATAAAATTCTAATTGATTCGGTATAGCCGATGGTCTTACATAGTCTTCCCAGGTACGACCAAATAAACCGAGTTGAGGACATAGGCCCCCTACAAGGAAAAAAGTATTATCAGCTAGGGGTAGGGCTTTATTTATTGAGGCTATGTAATAAGGGAGGCCACTGTAGTCTGTACTGGGTGCTGTAGATCCATTAATCATTTCAAGCCACTTAGCTCTGTATATTGGATCATCTGCGCTAACTGAGCCGTCGACGCTTATAATAAGGAGGTTCTCGGCGCTAGTGTCCTGCTCCACTGCAAAGGCGTTGCCACCTACCAGTTTAATGTCACCGGTAATAGTACTGGATACTGTGTTCTCGACAATCTTTTCAGTGCCGTCCTTATCCAGTACAACAAGTTTGTTAATAATATTACAGTCGCTCATATTTCCAACGCTATCATTCTTGATTGTAAGTCATTTATATTTCTACCGATGCTTTGATAGTAACCCTCCATCCGGGCATATCGTAAATTCAATTCTGATATAGATGTGTAAGCATCGTCCAGTGTAGATTTATCACAACACGGTAATGAACATGGGTTTTCTATACTAAGACCGGTACCAATAGATGTCAATTCAGTACAATCGATAGGTTGAAGTGTGAAATTACCGCTAGCATCAGGTGGTACCCCGTTAATATTAACGATAGGCGTTCCGTATAGTGCAGTAAGATTCTGAAGGATGGATGCATCATCTACTAATGGTGTAGCCAAATCCGTAAGATTACCCAGATCAGCCGCTATAGTAATCACTGTCCGGTTATTTGTTGTATCATAACTAGGAGTCAGAGTCACCCCTGTGCCCTCCTGGAAAGCTATGTTGCCTGTGTAAATGTCATTGTCCAGCATCATAGAGGTTACCCCTGCAAGGCCAGCGGTTACTCTTGTATTCAACAGGGCTGCTGAAGCTGCTTCGAAGGCCCAGTCGCCGGGATGCTCTAATAACTCCTCAACGTTGCCCACGATTAATACGCCTGTCATAATAGTAAAAACTTTATTAGCCGTCAGAGGCTGTACTGATGGCTCGAATGTGTAGGAACTGTTGAGTGCTTGGTCATGTGGTATCTTAGTGAACTTACCAACAGTCAGTTCATCACCGGCCCCATCATAGCCTATCTCAACGTCTATTGTATATCTCCGCACTACAACAGACTTAACATAGAACAAGGAGGTGTTGGTACCCGGAGGGACACATAGAAAGATGTCCACCATGAAACTAGTGGGTAATGTGAAAGAACCGGTAACATCTTCACCGGTCATTGAATCTTCTAAAGGGAAGACTCTGTGTTGATTTTTATCCAACCATTCATCTAGTGGAATATAAGGCATTCGAAGTTCCTCCTAACCTTTTAACTCCCGCAAGGGACTACGACACTACCAGTACCTGCTACAAGGTAAATGATAATACCGAATCGTGTAATATATTTGTCATAAGCGTCAGAGGCCATGCTTAACTTGACGTAGACTGTTCCTTCGGGGGTTACAGTTATACGATCAGCTGCAGGCGTCTCTCCAAAGTATAGTTTAGTCTGAATGCTATTAGCCTCTGCTGCGATTGATGTTGTTACTTCCGGTGCTGCAGGTATAACCACTGTGGATTTCTGCCTAGGAGAGTCAGTATGTGTAAGCTCTACAGTCATGGCCGGGAATGTAATAGTAGATCCTGTTACGCCGCCTATAACACCACGTCTGTATACCCATGCAGATGCTGCATATGTATTAGCGGAGTTTAAACGAGGTACAGCTACTTTGCCTATTACAGCTGCCGCTCTACTTGCCGGGAAGTTATAATAAAAATAAGGATCATCTGTTAGCTCTACAGCATTGTTCAGGTTAACCAATTCAGCATCTATGACTGTTTGTACTGTGTCACCTGTGCTAATGTCTACCTGACCTGCGCCGGCTGCTGTTACTGTGATACCGCCGCTACTTGTAATAGAGGTGACCACTGGTGCAACCTTAAGATGCTTATCAACAACACTGATAACTGCGTTACCTGTTGCTGCTACTACGTCTATTTCCCAAGGCATAGCGTTTATCTTAGCTAGACCCTTCTCGGATGTTATTGAGAGTTCACAAGGAGTGTCGGACCCGATCGCGCGTACGACGGGTTCCCCGTTTGTGAAAGGGCTGTAGTTGTAGGCTACAATACTATCTGCTCCATTAGGCCAGTCGCCTGCCCCGGAGCTGCTGCTTAGGCTACTACTTGTACTGTCAGAGCTGCTACTTGTATTGCTTGAACTACTACTTGAGTTGCTGCTGTCGCTGGTGCTGCTACTTGTATTGCTTGATGTGCTGTTGGAGTCACTAGTAGAATTAGAGCTACTTGAACTGCTACTGCTACTTGACCCTGCATATGTACCCATGTACCAGATATTATCCGTAGAGGTAACTACCAGGTTAGGATCCTGTAAGAGGCCATCAATGAATATTGTGATAGCTCCTGGATAGGATGCGAACCATTCCTGGAAGTCCGTGTCTGATGCTATGTCATAACCCATGGTTGCCCATGAAGGTTTATCCATACCGTCGAACCGACTGTCAGTTATGGGGTGCCATGTTTTACGTAATACGTGTGTTCTATGTAAATGGTTAGGTTGGAATACGTCAGATGCTTCAAAGATAATGCTGCCGCTACCTAAATAAGTTATAGCAGGCACCTTCAAAGGAGGTACTGTTGCTGTTGCTTTACCTGCATCTGTAGCAGATAGGTAATAGATACCCGGATCTGCACTGGAGCCTAGAAGGCTATCAACAAGTGTCTGGCTCTTATAGAGTCCTTCAAGTAATATGTCAGCAGAGGTTGATGTGTGTTTGGTAATAACCCATCCTTTTACATAGGCTTGGGGTGATGCCAATATCTCGCCATTCACTGCATAAGCGTCAGCCCATAGGGCTTGTGCTCTGTCATAGCAATCACAGTCAGCGTCGAAATATACAAGGTCACCAGCTGTAACTGATGTGGTTACGTTTACACGATAAGAAACAAGGTTTGATTTATTAGTAAGTCCGTCTACCGTTGTCTTAAGGTAATCAGTACGTGCTGTAAGAGCCTCTATAGGTTCATTAAATGTTTTTTGATCACCGTCTGCCCCATCCTGTATGACAGGTACATCATCTGGCCATGTTGCCATAATTAATCTCCAAGATTAAGTGACCATTTAAACCCAAGTTGGGAATTAGCCAGTTTAGTAATCGGGGCGAAAGTACCTGAACCATTTTTTATAGATGCCGCACTGACTAGAGTATCATAAGAATTCTCTTTCAGCTGTGGTATTGCTACCAACGCTAATGATATAAACTGGGATGTGCCATCTATGATAGATGCTCCGCCCTCGCTTGTACCATCTGTGACACCTAGGAGGGTGACAACATTAGATATATACTTATTAGCATTGGATGTAGAATAGATAGGCTGAGATAGCGTCTTTATTCTTACATAACCAAAAGGTGACGTCAGGCCCTGGTAATAAGCAGGGGTCCTGGTCAGTGGTATAGTAGGTTCGACTGGTGTAGTATTGGTGTACTCAATGTACATACCATTAACGACATATGTAGAGTCACCGGCAAAAGCCCGGGTCATAGCATCATAACCAGTATTTAGTATGGTATTACTAACAACGTCACGAGAGGTCCAGATACCATCCTGGACATCAAATAATTCGATTGTACCCTTCACAATTTGTTCTCCTTAAAAAAGTCCGCCGGCGCTAACAACCCGTTCTGAATCCACCGGATCGGTATCAGTGTCTGTGCTTTCATTGACATGAAACGCTACCATGTCCTGTGTGCTGAAGGCAGACGATGGACATTGTGTTAAATTACCATCGATTTGGGTGAAAAGCAAATAGGATGTACCGGCCGGAATTGTTCGGCTAAAATACTCCATACACTCCTTAACAGGTGTCTCAGTTGGGATCGTGCCTTCTTTAATCTTAATAAGCATTAAGTTGTTTTTAAGCAACTGCCCCAGCATGAACTGTAAAGGGTTTATTGTTTTTGTTTTAGTTATGGATGCCATATAATTACCAATCTATTGGTTTAAGTTTCTTAACTGCTAACTGGCCACCTTTGTGGGCTACTTCGTATTCACCTGGGATCATCTCAAGGAAGCGATCAACCACTATGGGTACACCACAATTCTTTGAGTAATCATCCCATACACAATAGCCGCCTACCTTAAGGAGAGGCCAACACATTACTGTGTCCTCGAGGCACCCGTATACTTTATGGATACCATCTATATAAGTTATATCGAAGAACTCCTTATTGAAAGGCATACTTGCCAGGAACTCTTGTGACCTAGCTTTCACCAATGTCAGCTTATCATCAAATTCGAACAGGTTCGCGCGAGCCTTAGATTCGACTTCTCCTATACGTGCGTGCCCTGCGGTTGAGTCTGGGTAGCGTCTACGGTTCATAGACTCAATGGTCCATGGGTCCACGCCCCAGGCTTTACAGTCAGGGTGTGTGAGTACGTTCTCCATCATCATACGCATAGAGCGTCCTTCAAAGAGTCCTATCTCTAGGTAGTTTAAAGGTGTGCCTGCAAGGTGCTTAAGGCATGCGTCCGCGGTGCGGCCGTAGTGCCTGGTCCAATTCTTTGTGTATTCAATAGCCATAGTCTCTCCAATTGTCTAACGCGTTAGACTTTTACTTAATTGTTGATATCTCTTTACGTATTCTATCCTCTACTTTATAGGCCCTTCTTTCTATGGTCCACTTACGCCACCAAGGCCGGGCCAGGAATAAATATAAATTAATGCCACAGAACATGCACTGTTTACGGTGCACAAGTTCGTGGGCGATATAAGGTATCAACCTTGCCATGTCTGGTTGGTCATCGCAAATGTAAATTGTATTAGGGTGTAGCACTGAGAAGCAGGCTACGGCCCCGTGCCATTCTAAGTCCTCGTTCTTTACTATTCTAATCCCAGTTACATTAAGGTTATATTTAGTACACAAAGCAAGCAGCTCCCCTAAATCTTCCTTAGAGAACCATTTATTTTTTGAGGTGTTTAGTATCATGCTCCCTCGGTGCTTGAACTGTAAGTAGCTGAACTACTTGTTATACCGGCGCTGCTGGTGCTGTAATCCTCTGCATCTGAGCTGCTTGAGCTACTTGTTATGCCCAAACTGCTACTACTAGAGCTAGAGCTGCTTGAGCTACTTGAACTATTAAAGGCTAATGTAATCCTATATTTTCTAGCTAAGTAAAACTCTACATCTCCTCTATCTGAATCTGATAATGCGGAATCATAAGTAATAAATTCGGCAATTTTTACATGACCAAATATAGAACTACCTAGACCCGCTTGACCTAATGCCAAATCTAAGTTAGCTGGTGTCCAAGAGAGTGAAGAAGTTTGCTTGCTTCCACCGTTGATATAAAAATCAATCGAAGTTGAACTTACTACAAAAGTATAAATATAAGATGTATTTAAAGCACCACCACTTGAACTTAGTTCATGCCAACTTCCATTATGAAATTCCACATAATGTTTAGGTGTAGAGTAAAACCCCATGTCAAATCTTCCTACTGTACTCCCATCACCTTGTCCTAAAATTGGATTATATGAAGCAGAACTCCATGCATTAAATACAATAGAAAAGGTAAATGGTCTAGTTGTAAAATTCAAAGCAGAAATCAATACATTATTTGAACCATCAAATTTAACCACTGGTTTTCCATTTATTTCATTGGTCTGATATGTTGGTTGATATGTAGTACTCCCTGCTTGTGTAGCATCATTGCTTTGTCCGCTCTCATCACTCCAAGTTGCAACATATTCCCCATCATTTAAGCCTGTTATTTGGTCGGCATCTAACCATAGCTTGCAACCGCTTATTGATGTTGGTGTAAATGTTACTGTGCTTTCGCTGGTACTACTGGTGCTTAAGGCTGCTGTACTTGAGCTGCTTGAGCTACTGCTGGGGCTTTCACTTTGACTAGTACTGCTTGAACTTGTTATGCCCAAACTGCTAGAGCTGCTAGAACTTGAGCTGCTACTTGAACTTGTTATGTCCAAACTGCTACTACTAGAGCTAGAGCTGCTACTTGAACTTGTTATGCCCAAACTGCTACTACTAGAGCTAGAGCTGCTACTTGAACTTGTTATGCCCAAACTGCTACTACTAGAG